>Ga0172367_10000075_pt1 | contig 147269 bp, 147 predicted proteins | sample Lak10m_FD_114542 | JGI IMG/M metagenome (GOLD analysis project Ga0172367, IMG submission 114542) | Freshwater microbial communities from Kabuno Bay, South-Kivu, Congo - kab_022012_10m | ecosystem: Environmental > Aquatic > Freshwater > Lake | place: Democratic Republic of the Congo... | reverse complement strand
GGTGTGTAATTATAGCTGACTTCAGTAACAATTTCATGACGTAGCTTTTCCAGATTACCAATTTTTACATCGTACACCTTCTGCAAAGGTGTGGAAAACCTGGCACCAAGATCAGGGGCAATAAAACCGTCGTTTAAATGAGCAATTTTTTGCTGGTCACGTTCAGTTGTATAAGCTTGCATACGGATGCCGGCAAAAAAACTACCATTCAGATAAGTGGCAAGATTGACAGGAAGTGTCAGACGTGAAAAGGCAGAATAACGTTGACCGGTCACACCGGTTTCCCGATAAAAATTAACGACCGTGCTATCAAGATCAAAATAAACCGGCACGGCGGTAAACAATCGCTTCCGAACTGCCGCCAATCCAATTTCCGGCAGTTTCTGCACGGTTTGCCTATTACTATTGGCATACAGATCATCACTGTAGCGAGCCAGAGTTGTGAAGGCAAAATTATCCCATGTTTTAAGGAAATTCAGAGTTGATTCATTGGTCTGGCGATTATAATCCCCGCTTTTTTCACCAAAATCAGACGAAAAAAGACGATCAGTGGTCATATTTATTCTGCTACGCAAGTTCATGGAGTCTGAAAAAATCTCGGTATGTTTTTCAACAAATTGACCGCGCCATCTATACTCCTTTACATCATAGATCAGATAGCCGCCAAGGTTCCCTTCACTGCCACGTTTCCGGGCATAACGATACTGGATTCCAGTTCCTGCGCCACGTTTGGTCTGCAGGTCAAGATCCAGCTGCAAATCCTGATTGGGAGCAATAACAAGATATGCGGGAATAATTACCTGCGCGCCTCTGGTTGAAGAATAGCCAAAACGTGGAAAAAGGAGACCTGATTTACGATCCTTCACAACCGGGAAGGCAATCCATGGCAAATATAGAACAGGGACTCCCTTTACATAAAAAAGTATATTTCTCCCAGTGGCATAACCGAGCAGATTAACGTCCAGCTTGTCCGCTGAAAATTTCCAACTCGGATTAGGTAGGTCACAGGTCGTCAACTCGGTTTTTGTCAGCTGCAGGCTTCTGTCATTATCCCGAACAATTTTTTCACCGGTAAAATGGATATTCCCCTTGCGAACCTCCAGACTACCCTGTTCCAGCTCGGTTCTACCGGTTTCAATATTGACAGTAAAACGTGTTCCGGTGAGAACATCATCTCCCTTCACCATAATTACATTATCAGTGGCAACAAGCTGTTTCGTTTCAGTGTCATATTTTGCATTATCTGCGTTAAGTTGCATTCCATTCCAGGTTATAACGACCTTGCCACTTGCAACAAAGTGAGTGCTACCCGTATCCTGCGTAAGCGAGTCCGCTTTTATACTGATATTCTCACTCAAAGGTAACTGTTCTGCCCCCATGGATATGGAAGCAGAGCATAGCAGAATAAATAGAGCAAAAATTGAAACAAGGTGGTGTCGCATATTAGGTTTAACCCCGAATACCTACAAATTTTTTACCATTAAATAACGCTTTTGCCTCACCTACGGTAAAGAGAGAACCACACACAACAATCAGATCACCAGGCTTGGCATCCAGTTTTGCCTTTTTAATGCCATCAGCTACACCCCCAGATGCAGATGCAATCATACCGGCAGCTGCAATAGTATCTTTCAGCGCCAGATCACTCATGGCGCGTTCAATATTGGGTTTCACACAATAATATATAGCAGAATCAGGGAGAAAGGATAGCATTGTAGAGAGATCTTTGTCAGCCATTATCCCGATTACTATCAAAAAACGTCCATTTTTTTTGAATTTAGAGAGTGAGGCAGCCATTGCTTCCATACCGGCTGCGTTGTGAGCTCCATCCAGAATAATCTGGGGTTTTCCCGGAATCAGCTCCATGCGCCCCGACCAGGAGGCATCTGCGATCCCGGATCTAACAGATTCATCAGGCAAAACCCAGCCATCATTTCGGAGGTATTCTGCCGCCAGTAAAGCAAGCGATGCATTCTCAAGCTGATAAGCTCCTCCAATACCGGAGAGAAGTGAGTTAAAATCTGTTCCAATGCCGTGGTAATCAAACGTGCCATCGTCATTCCAGTAACTGTTAACAGAATTATCAAGCAACAGTGGAGTGAAAGCATGTTCAGCACACCAGGCGGCGATAGCAGTGTGGACATCATCACTTTGCTTTCCCACAATAACCGGTGTTTCAGACGGTGCAATGGCAATTTTTTCAGAAGCAATATCCTGAACCGTAACTCCAAGATAATCCGTATGATCCAGTGAGACCGGAGTAAGCAGAGTTGCTATGCCATGAAATGCGGCAGTCGCATCTGAACGCCCCCCCATACCTGCTTCCATAACTGCCACATCAACCTTTTCTTCCGCAAAATATAGCGCCGCCATGGCGGTAACAATTTCAAAAAAGGTTGATTCATCAGGAGCGACCGCAAGTACGCAGGCAATCAGCCTGGAAAGCTTAAAATCTGATATTTCATCGCCATTTATACGAAATCGCTCGTTGAATGCCACAAGATGGGGAGAAGTAAAAAGTGCTGTCCGGTATCCGGATGCTGTAAGAATTGAGGCAAGAAATGACGCAGTGGAGCCTTTTCCATTGGTTCCAACTACATGAATCGTACGAAAAGTTTGGTGGGGGTTTCCAAGACGTTCCAGCAACTGCACAACCCGCTCGACGCCCGGCTTGATACCGAAACGACGCCGAGCGTAAAGCAGTGGCAGTTGCTCTTCCAGGAGCATATTATCGGGTGCTGGCAAGCAGCATGGAAAGGATTGAACCTATTTTGTTACGCATCTGTTCACGGGGAACAATAACATCAATCATGCCATGATCAAGCAGATACTCGGCACGCTGAAAACCTTCCGGAAGTTTCTGGCGGATAGTCTGTTCAATAACACGAGGTCCTGCAAAACCGATCAGAGCTTTTGGTTCTGCAAGATTCACATCACCCAGCATGGCAAAACTGGCAGTAACCCCACCAGTGGTCGGATCGGTCAGAATGGAAATAAAAGGGAGACCTGCGCCCTTCAACTTCGCCAGAGCAGCGGAGGTTTTTGCCATCTGCATGAGAGAGAGTATGCTTTCCTGCATACGCGCCCCACCTGAAGCGGATATGATAATTGCACCCTGTTTTTTTTCAACTGCGCGCTCTATGGAACGGGTGATTTTTTCACCGACGACACTCCCCATGCTCCCCCCCATAAAGGAAAAATCAAAGCATGAAACCTGAACCGGACTCCCCTCCACTGTTCCTTCCACACATATAACAGCATCTTTTGAGCCGCCTTTTGCCACAGCGACATCAATTCGTTCCTGATAACTCTTGGCATCCTTGAACTGTAGGAAATCAACCGAGGTCATACCGGCATCAAACTCCTGCCAGACTCCATTATCAAGGAGGAGCTGAAGCCTGCGCCGGGCTGAAATACGATAGTGGTGTCCACATTTTGGACAAACATTGAGATTGTTCTCAACATCCTTTGCCAGAAGCGTTTCCGAACAACCCTGACATTTTATCCACATACCTTCAGGAGCTTTGCTTTTTTTATCTGCTGATTTGTCTATCCCCGCTTTTTCCTTATGAAACCAGCCCATGATGTAAACCTCTCGAATTTAGGAGTTTAGTAATAGTCAAATTGTTTAGCGACAATAAAGCGTTTTGGTAACAGAAAGGTGTGAAGGTGTCAAGCCTGTTTATGAGGAAATCAAACTCCTGTTATGGCACATTTGAGATTCCGTACGAAGCGAGCCAGCTCCTGTTTCAATATATCACCAGAATACTCTTGAAAAAGCTTTACAATCGCACTACCGACAACAACACCATCGGCAAGCGATGCAACTTCCGCTGCCTGTTCCGGGGTCGAGATACCGAAGCCTGCGACTATCGGCATGGCAATACTGTTTTTTACCCGTTCAAGTTCTGCGGCAAGATCTTGGGATACTTCCTGTCGCGCCCCTGTCACACCGGTCACGGTTACATAATATATAAAACCAGCGCCGAGCTTTGCAACAGTTTCAACACGCTGATGATCAGAAGTCGGGGTCAGGAGAAAAATAACATTCAAGCCGGAAGCTTTTGCAAATGGCAGGAACTGATCCGATTCCTCCGGCGGCATATCAACAATTAAAACAGCGTCAACGCTAGCAGCAACAGCATCCCTTGCAAAACGTTCATATCCGTATGCATGAATCGGATTGAGATATCCCATCAACACAATCGGAATATCTACCGTTTTACGGGCACGAGTCACAGTTGCAAGAATTGAAGTGAGATTAGTCCCGGATGCAAGAGCGCGTTCAGAAGATAACTGAATTGTTGGTCCATCTGCCATTGGATCTGAAAACGGCATGCCAAGCTCTATAATATCAGCTCCCGACTCTTGAAGAGTCAACATGATTTCTTCTGTTGTTAAGAGATTGGGATCACCAGCTGTAACAAAAGTCACAAGAGCTTTCTCTCCTACCCCTTTAAGACGCTCAAAACAGAGTTCAAGACGATTCATATAGTAAACCCCGACATTTCCTTTTCCAGCAGATCAATCTGTTTTGAAAGACCGGTAACAGATCCTTCCATTACTGTTGCTGATTCAGTGTTAGATGTAGATGAAATCTGTATATTTCGGACCGATCGGGAAATCATTGAGCTACTGGTAACCTGAGTTCGGCATGCTTCACGAATTTGGTCAATCATGGTGGTGACATCTTCTGTAGACTGGGCAATCAGACCGCTTGCACGACTTTGCTCCCGCGTAGAAGTCCGCACATGGATGGTTAGATCCTTCATCCGCTCAACCGAGCTTGATATAAGATCGCTGCCACGGGCATGTTCCCTTGCAGAGTTTGCTATATGCTCAACCATATCCTCAACGCTTTCCATCGCTTCCTTAATGCTCTGGCTGCCCCGCGCCTGCTCAACCGTTGCTCTGGCAATCTCATGCACCTGGTCGCTCGCCCGCTGGACACCAGTGACAATCTTCTCCAATGCCAGACCGGAGTGTTCCGAAAGCTTTTCACCTTCGCCAATACTTTGCTCCGCTTGGCTGATTGCTGTTACGGCGCGTCCGGTTTCTTCCTGCACCCCCTTTATAACATCTGCAATCTCACGGGTTGAGCTACTGGTACGTTCTGCAAGCTCACGAATTTCATCGGCGACAACGGCAAAACCTTTACCATGTTCCCCAGCCTGGGCGGCGATAATGGCTGCATTCAATGCAAGAAGATTGGTCTGTTCAGCTACTTCATCAATAACCGAGAGAATTGCACCGATGTCATTTGCACGCAGCGACAGGTTTTCAATAACCTCTGCGGTTATATGTGACGCATTGCGAATAGCCTGCATACCGGAAATAGCATCCTGAACCGCTTTTTTACCGGTTTCAGCATCCTGTCTCACAACTTCAGTAATGGCAGATGCATCCATGGCATTTTTTTCAACCTGTTTGATGGTGGCGTCCATTTCAGCAATTGATGAGGCTGTTGTTGTTGATGCATCCAGCAGGTTCACAATACTTGAACCTATTTCCTTTAATGATGCCGCCATTTCAACTATTGATGAACTGACTTCATCAACAGAATTACCAAGTTTATCAGCATTCATGGCAACTTCCTCAATGCTGGCAGCCATTTGAAGTGTAGAAGATGAAGTTTCTGTAGCAGAACAGGCGAGTTTTTCAACCCCATCCGTTACTTCGAGAACCGAATGATTGATGTCGTCAACCGCTTTTGAGGTTTCGTTCACAGCATTTTCCTGCAGTCTGGCAGAGTTTACAACATGGCGTGCGGCTTTACTGATGTTAATATCAATTGAAGTTAATACCTGTGATGTTGCGTTAACCCGCGTCACCATATTCTGTAGATTTTCAGCCATGGTATTCATCGCTTCGGCAAGCGCAGCTATTTCTCCTCCGGTAGTAACGGTCAGTCTGGAATTAAGCGTTCCCCCTGCTACAGTGCTGGCAAAATCAAGGCAAGCCTTAATCGGTCTTGTTATGGAATTGGTAATAATAATGGAACAAAGACCAATCACACCAATCAGGGCAATCGTAATAGCGCCGGTCCCGATAATTTTTGCTTTAATACTTTCGGCAACTTGAGTTTCAGTTGAACGCACATCCCTACGCAATATATCAACCATCTGAACAACTGATTTGCTGAAAATTTCAAAACGCTGCGCCTGAACCCCTGTCATAAGATAGCTTGCTTTCAGAATATCCCCAGATTCAACAGCCGGGAGCATCTCAACCAGCAAGCTTTTCTGATAATCTTTCCAGGTCGCTTTGGTTTTGGCTATAGCATCCCGCTTTTGAGCAGATTGCAACGAGCCGGATAACATATCGAAATTTTTATCAATATTTTTTGTCAATTCCTTGATTGTAGATATGTTTTTACGCGCTACTTCCGGATTGACTTCCAGCATAAGGTTCTGCATCTCGCTGTTTATCTGAAAAAGATCTGACTTCAGAATCGCAATATTTTCAAGAGAATCCTTGTCTTTCTGGATAGACTGGTAAACTGTCCCCCCTATTCGAACATCGTTTAGCAGAACGAGGGTGATGATTGACATGAGGAGGATGCCCACATAGGCAACAACAGAGAGGAGCACCATTTTGGTGCGAAGCGTCATTCCGGTGAAACGGTCACGAGAGGAGGTCGTATTCACAACAAAACTCCTTTAAAGAGAGGTGGATATGTTAAAGAAATTCCTACTCAAGTTCATTGACTTAAAGCTGGAATTAAAAGCGAGTTACTATAACAAGCAGATAGTCGCTTATCAAGTAAAAACGGGTAGATTTTCAGCTGTTACGACCCCATGGCAAGCTTGTTCCGCCCCTCTTCAGCATAACAGTTTATTTCAGAACGAATTTCACGGATTTTTTTAATATAAGCATTGGCCTGTGGACCTTGACCACAATACAGTTTTTTTGCCCGCTCAAGATTCCCCTGTGCCATTTCCAGCTTTGAGAGAAGCTCACGCACTGCGGCCTCCGCACATTTTTCATCGTTTTTCATATCAGCAGAGCTGAAACCATGGCTTCTTGCCCTGCGTGGCATAATCTGCCATACGCCAAGCGCTCCTTCAGATGAAACTGCTGAAGAGGAGAGTTTATGACCACCGGTTTCAGCGAGAGCGATTTCAGCCAGGTCATTAGGCATTAATGAGGTGCCAAGGGTTTTGGTGTAACAAAGTGCAGCAAGGCGACGTGATCGTTCGGGATTGGTACGACGGTTGAAGGCTGCTTCAATGGCGGGAACCTGACTTCTGCGTTCACTCATGGCAATACCTTTTTCCATGAGCTTGTTTATTTCCTTGTCAAGGGGGGTTTCAGTTGTGACTGTTGCATCAGGCGGCAATTCTACTTTTTTCATCGGGGCATTTTCGCATCCTGCCAGCGCCAGTAATAAAACAAGCGGCACGATACTTGCCAGATTGATAATGTGTTTTCGCATAATAAGAGAGTAGGTGGTTGTGTCGGCTTTGCCGGATTGGCGCACGCGCCATAAGAAGGTCTGAAAAATCCGGCTGGATACTCCTTTCATCGTTATTCCTCTTTAAAATGCCAAAATCCCGGGGGACCGGGATTTTGTAAGAGGTGACAACCTTATAACCATCTTTATAATAAATGTCAAGTTTTTAGTCGTTTTTTACGGCTATAAACGTTATTTTTCAGCTATTTACATATACCCAGAGACTCTTTTTTGCACACACGACCATCAATCCAGGTAGCATCCTGAAGATCTGCGCCAGAAAAATCAGTTTCATCCACTGTTGCATGGTCAAGTGACGCACCTTGCAGCTTTGCATTCGTAAAATTGGCTTTTTCAAGACTGGCATCATCGAGAACTGCGCCATTCAAAATTGTTCCGGTCAGATTTGCCCCCATAAGGTTGACCCCCTCCAAATTTGCGCTATATAGATCAAGCCCGGATAGATTGGCTCCACGCAGGTCACAACCGGGACACTGTTTCTCTTTCTTAAGCCTCTCAAAATCCTCCGGCACAAATGCTGATGCAACAACAGGAATAAACAACAGCAAAAAAGCGTAGAAGATTCTCGAGTTAAGCTTACACATAACATGCTCCTTATATTCAATTATTCAATTATTGCACATACTGTAACAGAAAAAGCATATCACGGTAAACAGTAACTTTCTGCTTCGCCTGATCGGAAAGATATTGCCACGGTACCGGATTCATAAATTTGCGGAGAAAATTACGTTCCTTTCTGTCAAGCCGAACTGATTGACCCCCGAATTTTGAATCAATCAGCATATCCTTTAAACAAAAAAGCCCCACAGAAGCAGACAAAGAGGTGTTCAGCTGAATCATTGAGTCATCTTTATTCTTTGCTTTATGTAGTTCCGATTCAGACTTCTCACGCCCCAGATATACGACAAAATTTCCAGGCGATTCATGGCGCGCTTCCATATCCCGGATCCTCATAACTTCAGCTTCCGGATCAGGGAGCGCTCCGGGATGAGTGAAACGAAGAGGGACGAGAGCTGCTTTTTTCAGTAGTTCCAAAAATTCATCAATCTTATAGGTATGTACGGAAGGATGTAGCAAGGCATCCACAATTCCTGAATTGTAACGCGCCTCCGGAGATGACAAGGCGTAATCAGATAAACGCGAACCAATGCGCGAACGTTTGAGCAAATTTTTAACATCTTTGAGCTCCCGCACCTTCAGCATACGAAAAGCTCGCCTTATGGACTCTTCCTCACGCCTGGCATAACGGCTATACACCATAACCCGCATGATCCCGCCAGGAGCAAGACGTTTTTCAAGAGCAATCAATCCTTCGCACGGGTCGTATAGATGATGCAGCACTCCAAAAGCATCAATCATTCCGAAAAGACCGCGCGCTGTATCTGCTTGACACAAATCAGCTGTTTCAAACAGAACATTCATGCGCCAATGCAAAAGGCAGTGAAGTCTGGCACGGCGGAGACTTTTTTCAGAAAGATCAAGCGCTGTTATTTCAGATTGAGGGTTGGCGATAGAAAATGGATATGGGGCGAAAGTCCCGGAACCGGCGATCAAAATACGCTGCGCGGAGTGTGGTGGAAGAGTATTGTTGAAATATGCCCAAAGAGCATTCAGATTGAGATGACAAGCATCGGCAGGTTGCACCGACGCAATTAGGGGGTAGTGCGGATAAGGGTACTCTTCATAATGTCTGCGTACCTGTTCTGCTGTAAAGGTAGCTGTAAAACGATTCCTGTTCATGGAATATCCAACGGCAAAAAGGAGCCTGCATAAAGGAGGCTTTTATTTGAAGCCGCTATTACTTGAATCGTATTGCCACGCCGGTCGCACGATATTCATTAGCCGGAATAACCAGATGGGGCGCAGGTCTGCTTGATATTTCAGGGAAAATAATTGCGTCGGCTCCCATCCTCGCACCTTCTTCACGCAATGCCCGTTCACCCCATACCTCTGCTTCGGGCGATTGGGCAACATAAATGTCAACTGACAGCTTTATCCGCCCCAATGTTGTATATGGGCGAATCACTTCATCTTGCGCAAGAATGGGAGGCAGGTTATTCCCATTCCCTTTGTGGGATAAGGTTGTGCAGGAAGAGATGCAGATTAGCATACTAAAAAACAATAAAATTTTTATCGTCACAATATAAATAAGGTTTTTCATGCCGGATAAAGCCCCCTGTTGGAGAGTTTTGGACTGGACAGTTTAAGTGTCGTATGCTAATCTGCGAACCCTTTTTACGCAATAAAAATATAATCAGCATACATCTCTCATACCGGTTCCAAATCAAAGATTGATTCAAGACGGCAAGCAGCAGACCGACAAACGCAACAATAACAGCCTTGAAAAGTCGAGCACAAAGCCGGCGCAGAAAAAATCTTTATTTTGGAATTGAGCAAAAGGAGCGGAATCGATGTCAGGTCATAATAAATGGAGCACCATCAAACACAAAAAAGGTGCTGCAGATGCAAAACGGGGAAAAATTTTCACAAAACTGATCAAGGAAATATGCGTTGCAGCCAAACTTGGCGGCGGCGATCTGGCTGCCAATCCTCGTTTGCGTACGGCTGTTGATAAGGCAAAAGCAGAGAATATGCCTAAAGACAATATCGAACGTGCCATCAAAAAAGGGGCTGGCGGTCTGGAAGGGGTTATTTACGAAGAGATCGTATACGAAGGCTACGGTCCTGGTGGGGCAGCGGTTCTGGTTGAAGTCATGACAGACAACCGTAACAGATCTGTTTCTGAAGTCCGTAGTATCTTTACCAAAAACAACGGCAACATGGGTGAGGCGGGCTGTGTTTCCTGGCTGTTTGATAAAAAAGGATTGATACTTTTTGATAAAGCAATCGATTTTGACCAGCTGTTTGAAGCAGCACTGGAAGTTGGCGCCGATGACGTGGAAGAACAGGACGAACAGATAGAAGTCATAACCGATCCGAGCGCTTTCATTGAGGTTCGTGAAGCTCTGGAAGCAAAAGGGTTCAAATATTTGAGCGCCGAAATCACAATGCTCCCCCAAACCCAGGTGGTGCTTGAGGGGAAACAGGCGGAAAGCATGCTGAAGCTGATGGACAAGATGGAAGATTGCGACGATGTGCAGAATGTATATTCAAACTTTGATATTTCTGCCGAGGATATGGAAAGTATGATGTAATCGGGAGTAAGAGCCCGGGGAGCTTCGGCTCCCCTTTTTTATTTGTCGGGGGGATAATGAAAACTGCGTTTTTTGCGGCAAAAGCTTTCTGATGCGAGTGCTCGGCATAGACCCCGGCTCACGCATAACCGGCTACGGCATCGTGGAACAGCAAGGAAATCGCCTCATCCACATTGATAACGGCGCCATTTTCACAGATAATGCGGTCGATTTCCCCGGTCGCCTCAAACATATTTTTGATGGTTTACAAAAGGTTATTGAACAGTACCAGCCGGTTGAAGTTGCAATCGAAAACATCTTCTTTTCAACAAATGTGCAAAGCGCCCTGAAGCTTGGACAAGCTCGTGGCGCCGCTATTGTTGCAGCTGTGCATGCCGGATTGCCTGTAGCCGAATACACGGCTCTTCAGGTTAAACAGGCAGTGGTCGGCGAAGGTAAAGCTGATAAAAGCCAGGTGCAGAAAATGCTAAAAGCATTGCTCGGATTGCCGGAAATCGCCCAAGCTGACGCATCTGATGCCCTGGCCGTTGCAGTATGCCATATCAACTCATCAAAACTGACCGAAACCATTGGCAAACCGGTAAAAAAACGACTTACATCCTGGAGGAATTACAAACCATGATTGCACACTTAAGCGGCATAGTAGCCCTTAAATCCCCCGATCATATTGTTCTGGATGTTCATGGCGTCGGCTATCGGGTACTAATCCCCTTTTCGACCTACTATGAACTCCCGGAAGAGGGGGGAAACACATCTCTTCACATTCATACAGCAGTACGGGAAGATGCCATTGTGCTGTACGGTTTTCGCTCAATTACGGAAAAGGAATTTTTTCAGCTTTTAATCGGAGTTTCAGGAGTGGGTCCAAAACTTGCCCGGGATATCCTGTCCAATATCCAGCCAGCGCCACTTGCAGCAGCTCTTCAGCATGGCGATATCGGTAAACTGTCTGCCATCCCAGGTATCGGCAAAAAAACAGCGGAACGATTGATTGTTGAGTTGCGGGAAAAAGTTCGGAAAATTTCGCTTCCGGAAGGTTCTCCTGAAATTTCACGAGAGAGCGTTCAGAACCACTACCTTCTTGATGATGTGACCTCTGCGCTTATAAACCTTGGATACAAGGAAGCTCTGGTAAAGAAAGCATTGATGGAGATTGACAATTCAGAAAACGGAACAGTCGAAGAGGTCTTGAAAAAAGCGTTGAAACTGCTCATGAAATAGAATTCAGTTCGCTTCTGTACGCTTCCAGTAACTCCTGAATACGTTTTTTCATCCCCCTCTTCATCGGACCTACTGCCACCAGTTTCAGATTATCCGGGTTAAAAAGTGCCCTGGCAATCTGACCGATTTGTTCAGGCGTCGTGGCAAAAACTTCCCGCTGATCTTCTTCAATGCTACGCATGACTCCCATCAATCCACCCCAGCCGTAGCGACCACCCATTTCAAAGGCTGAATCACGACTGTATTCCAGATCAAAACGGTAGGATTGCTTGATTCTATTCAGCTCGCTATCTGCAACCGGTTCCTGGCACAGCCTGAGCAGCTCCTTCAGGGTCATATCGATCGCCTGCAACAATGTGTCACACGATGTTGAAAGATCAATGGCAATACATCCGGTTTCATCGTAGGAACCGATTGCCGCTTCCACAGAGTATATGATTCCCAGTTCCTCGCGCAGTTTCAAGTACAGGCGGGAGCTACCGCCACCAGCCAGAATCCTTCTTATCAGCCGAAGCGGCGTAACACGTGAATCATGGCGACCAAATCCGAGAAACGCCATTTGTAGGCTCACCTGACTGTCAGAATCATTGATCAGGCAAATTTCTGTGAAGCATTTCCCCAGCGCCACCGGCTTGGCAACCGGCACATCTGCAGACTCCCATCTGCCGAACATTTCCTCCGCTTCAGAAACAACCGTACTGTTATTAACCTGACCGGAAACTATCAGCACAGCATTGGCAGGGCGATACAACTGCCGGAGATGCCGATTAAGATCATCGTACGAGATAGTGCCAATACTTTCCAGGGTGCCGACCGTCGGCATACCGAGCGGATGACGCGGCCAGAGTAGACGGCTTACCACCGTATCCGGATTTATTTCTTTTCCCTCTTCATTTAAATCTTCTCGAGCCTCCTCGGCAATAATCCGTTTTTCAACATCAATACCGGTCAATAACGGCTGCATGATCATGGAGGCAAAAATTTCCATTCCGCGCCTGGTGTGATCAGGATGAAGTCTTGAATAAAAACAGGTGGAATCAGCATCCGTTGACGCATTGGGAGCTCCGCCAATCTCTTCAAAGGCATTCTCTATATGCTGGGATGAGGGGAATTGTTCACTCCCACGGAAAAGAATGTGCTCAAGGAAATGGGAAAGCCCTTCCTTCCCCTTTGGATCGTTACGACCACCAGCTTTTATGTATATTGCGAGTTCTGCAGAATGAAGATGGGGCATTTCCACGGTTACAACACGTAAACCGTTTTTAAGCGTGTGAATGTGATGCTGAATCATTAAAGCCCCTGTTGAATGGATAAAATTCGCGATTTATACTCTTCTGCTGACAACAACTGTTCAGAATGTGCCTCACACCAAATCGGACGAGGCCAAAGGGGATCGTTGGTAAAACGGGGGACAATATGCCAGTGAATATGAGGCGCCATATTGCCAAGCAGCTCATAATTTATTTTAGCCGGTGAAAATTGTGCTTGCAGGACAAGCGCCACTCTTGTCATCTCATTAATCATCCCGTTCTGCAGAACGCCATCAATGCTTGCAAAATCAGTGAGATGACTCTTGGCAAAAAGAAAACAGTATCCGGTAAAAAATTGATCACGATTTAACATCAGGTATGAATGTTCAAACTCGGCGATGCGCAGCTCCGGCTCAATATTCCATTTTTCACAAAAAGGGCACCCGGTGTGCAGTGTCATAACAATGTATCTCCATTATTGATTGAATGGCAAAACACAAAAGCTCCAGATGCAAGGCTTGCGAATCATGAGGAATGAAGCGTAGTTACAATCTACGCTGCAGTGACGAATGATGAGCGTAACGAAGCAGATGGATTTTTTGCGAAGCGATCATTATTCGTAGCGTAATGCCTCGATTGGATTGAGCCCCGCCGCTTTACGCGCTGGGTAAAATCCAAAGAAAATGCCGACCGCACCAGAAAAGAAAAACGCAACCAGTATGGATTGCAGGGAAATCAACGTCGGCCATTCGAGGATTTTTGAAACAGCAGTAGCCCCCCCTGCCCCGAGCAGAATACCAATAACACCCCCCAGCATGGTAAGCAGAACAGCCTCTGTCATAAACTGCCACAGGATATCTTTGGTGCGTGCGCCGATTGCCATGCGAATCCCGATTTCACGAGTTCGCTCTGTTACCGATACCAACATGATATTCATAATACCGATACCGCCAACAATAAGGGAAATAGAGGCAACCGCCCCAAGCAGCATCGACATCGCTCTGGATGACTGCTCCGCCACAGCAAGAATCTCTGAAAGATTGCGGGTTGAAAAATCCTTTTCTTTCCCCCCCATAATACGGTGGCGCTGCATAAGGAGCGAATTAATCTCCTCTTCAGCCTTATTCAATAATGCTTCTGACTTTGCCTGAACCAGAACAGCTCCCACTGAATTGGGGAAAGAAGAGCGGGAAAGCTTGACTTGTGCTGTGCGAAGCGGCACAAAAACTGAATCATCCTGATCGGTTCCCTGGGGTGATTGCCCTTTGCGGTCAAGCACGCCAATAACCGTGAAAGGAATCTTCTTGATGCGCACCATTTTACCAACCGGATCATCACCGCCAAACAGATTGTCAGCAACTGTCTGCCCCAGAAGGCATACCTTGGCAGCACTGTCAACATCCTGCTGGTTTACGCTGCGACCATTGACAACACTCCATTCCCGTATTTCAAACAGCTCCGGCGTAGCGCCCATTATAATCGTAGACCAGTTCATATTCCCATATATCACCTGGGAGGTGCTGCGCACTGTTCCACTGGCACGGGAAACGGAAGGGCATTCGGCCATAATTGCACGGGCGTCATCTGATGTTAGCGACTGTGACCCACCGGAGCCGGTACGGATGCCGCCACTTGTGGTCGATCCTGGCATGACCAGAATAATGTTGCTGCCGATGCTGGCAATCTGCTGGGAAATGACATAGCTGGCACCGGAACCGACCGCCATCATGGCGATAACCGCCGCAATGCCGATGATAATACCGAGCATGGTGAGAAATGAACGCATCTTGTTAGTGCGCAGAGCGCGCAGCGCTATTTTGAATGTTTGAATAAAATCCATGAATTACTGAACCTTGGACAGACCTTGTTTGACGTTAATCATTTGGCTTCAACTTTACAGCAACACACTACCAATGAGTGTGCGTAATGTAAAGAATGGTTTATTTAACGTGTGTTACATGAAAGTGGAGTCTTGCCGATTTTCTTTTCTTGACATGCGTTTGGTATCACATATACTACCATTATGAAAACAGATATCGTCATGGATACCAATGTTCTCGTAACCGCGCTCAAATCGTCGTGTGGCGCTTCGTTTCGTCTACTATCATTAGTGGAACATGACATTTTCACCTTGCATGTATCGACTCCGCTCATCTCGGAATACGAGGAGGTTCTAAAGCGTGGAATTACTTCACTATCGCCTGAAGAGATTGATGATGTTGTAGATTATCTCTGCTCGAAAGCAGTGTTGAATAAAATATTCTACCTTTGGCGTCCAATGTTGAAAGACCCTGATGACGATTTTGTTCTGGAACTCGCTGTTAAAGCTAATGCTACTATTGTAACCTGGAACGTAGCCGACTTTAAACACGCTGCACGGTTTGGTATAGCCGTGATGAACCCGCGTGATTTTCTTGCATCCCTGGAGGTACAACAATGAGCGCAATCAGCGTCCGTCTACCCGATTCAATCCACAAAATGGCCAGAGAAGTAGCAAACGAGGACCATATTTCCCTGAATCAGTTCATAGCTTCGGCAGTAGCTGAAAAACTTTCCGCTCTTACAACAGAAACATACCTTGCCGGTCGTGCTGCTCGTGGTTCTATTGGCAAATTTCACACTGCATTATCAAAAGTTCCTGCGATAGAGCCAGAGGAGTTTGATAGAATCTGACCAACAGACTCCCCCCCCTTTTCTTATCCGGTAGAAACGAGATAAGAGAGTCTGACACATCTTTGATTATCCCTCTGACTATATTTATTGAGAGTTGAATCTAATATCTTTCATTGCTCTTGTTGCGGTTAACCTGGCGCCCACCCTCATTTTGAACTGTTTCCATTTTGGAAACAGTTGCCTCACGATTCAATTCTCCTTCTTCATAGATATTCGTCAGGTGCTTGGAAATTGCAGGTACATTGACAGCCAAAAGCTCTGCCATCGCTGTCTGGGGCAGCCAGATAGTTTCATTCTGCACTACAGTTGCAACCTTAATGTCACCGTCGTGGGTGGTGTAAAGGATGATCTGGGATTCAGGCATGCTGTAATCCTTTGCTTAAACCTATATCGTTTGCAAGCAAGTTTTTGATAAACTCCGAGTTGTCATATTCAGGTACATGAAGTTGATCGACCCGGTCTTTTAAGGGGCGGTCGTGCTGCTCGTGGCTCTATAGGCAAATTTCACTCCGCATTATCAAAAGTTCCTGCGATAGAGCCGGAGGAGTTTGATAAAATCTGACCCACACCGCTTTCTTATCCGCCATTTTTTGGAACAAGGGACTCAAACACATCTTTGATTACCCCTCTGTCTATATTTGTTGAGAGTTGAATCTGATATATTTCATTGTTCTTTATTATTTGCTTACTTCATCCGTGGAAATGAACTCAAAATCTGATGGTATGAATTTATCATTTGTAGTTTCAATAATTTGGTAACTTTTTTTGACATATTTTTCTGGTAGCCACGAATCTTCTGAAAAATGCTCTAAACATTTGGGAGTTTTCCATTCTCGAATCACCCATATATTTGACTGGAGCATGTAAATTATTGTTTCAAGGTTTACTCTATGTTGAAGCAACGGTGTCAAACACATTATTCTGTCAGAAGGTTTTTTACTAATCACTTTATTATGGTGAAGCAAATAGTTTTCTGAACGACCGTGAATCACCTCTAAAGCAAGTTTCACATAGTAATCCAGACGGACTGCTGTATTTATAATAATTTGCTGTAACTCTTCAATACCACTACAAAAGTGCCATGTATAGCCAGAAGCACTGAGTTGTCGGACTTCCCATTTATCACCATTCTTACGTATTCGAATCATTATGATGGCCTCCAAACATTCTCTATGCGAAGAACGATATCCCAATAATTTTCAGCATTACATTTGCTGTAAGGATTAGCTCCCCGCCAGGTTTGAGCAGGAGGTAAGCCTGTTTGGTAGTATCCAAGTTCTCATCGATGGTTTTTACATCTCTCTCCATTCACCATTATCCACAAAATACCGTTTCAACTCAATCTGCTGTTCATCAAATATACCGACCTCAATACCATCGGCATTGGTAGCCCACAACTCTCGTTTTACTTTTTCAATATCAAAATTTATTGATGGGAAGCCTTTCACCCATGGCTTTCTTCCTGTGCTTTCCCAAGCATAACCTGAGGCTTTCAGAAGGTCTTTTATGCTGTATGATGGTTTACTGCCCCGTGACAGTTGGCTAGTTACCTTCACAACAACAACGCCAGATTCACCCAGTGCAGGTGGTGGTGGGTAGTTGTTCCAATGAATACTCTGAAGTTGCACTTTTTGCTGCAATTCCTCTAAAAATGGAGAAGTCTTTTCACTCTCCGTTATAATAATGAGCTTATCAATGGCACGGGTTAGTGCTACATAGAACAGGCGCCTTTCCTCTTCAATAATTTTTTGAGGTTCTTCACCAAGAATTCGCGCAAACACCCAATCAGGGTGAATAAGTGGGTAACAGCGCACCACGGCATCCAGAATAATGACTGTCTGTTTTTCCAGACCCTTGTATTTGTGAGCGGTTGAAATGGTTATTCGCTTTTGAAGTGCCTCAGGAAAATAGGAACGGACCGAAAGAAGAAAGTCTTCAAGCTGACTATCAGTTGCCCTTTCCTGATTTGCATCTGACAGATAATATGGGAGGTGATTAGTCCTACTGAGTAGTACGACTGAAGAGCCTAGATTCAATGCATCAGCCACAAGTCGTGTAACAGCAGGAGTAATTTTGTCAGTGTTGTGCCGTTGCCGCTCTTGCAGGGTATGAGTAAATATTGAAAGATCGGCACACTGCACTTCTCCCACGGCGTCTTTGCTTGATCTCGCTGGTTTGCCCAATCCATCCATAAGTGCATTGCCGACATTTACGATCTTTTGGCTCGATCGATAATTTGTTGCGATGTACTTTAGGCTTGGGTTATCAAAATGCCGGGAAAAATTTGAAAAGAATTTGAGATCTGACCCGGCAAAACCATTGATGGCCTGCCAGTCATCACCAACACAGAAGAACTTTACGGTGGGGTTTTGCTTCCGTATTGCATCTGTGAGCCGCCAAAAATGCTCTGAGAAATCCTGAAATTCATCAATGAATATGTAACGTAATTCTCGTAAATCACCACTACCCGCTTTTTTATCAAATTTGGTATTTCCAGATTCAATTGATAATGTCGCTTTTTGCATCAAACCATCAAAATCATCCTCACCCGTTGCTTCAAGACGATCCATATAGCAACGGTAAAAATTCAGGGCAAGAGTATTGAACATCTGCTCAAGCTCCGAAAGCGGAGTATATTCTTTAATAGTTGCAGCCAATTCGTTTGGTTCAAGCCAATATTTTCTGCATTTAAGGATAAAACTCTTAATAGCAGCGGTAAAACGGTCAATAGATCGTTTTTTGAGCCGCTCCCAAATTTGATCTTCCGATAGCGGGTTGCACACAATCCCATAGGTTTCCAATTCCTCTTTCAGACGCTGCCTGAATTGAACAACTCCGTTCGATACTAAATCCGCTGGGGTGTATTCTAAAAATTGCCATCTATCTTGTTTACACCAGTATTCCCGCTTCTTTTCTGACATTTCATCATAGTCAGGATCACCGATCAAACCAAAGTACTCTATAATCACGCCAGTTTGATCAGTATCAAAAACAGTAAAGTCGGGGCGATAATTGAAGTTGTTCCAAATATAATTTCGCTCGTACCTGTATTTAAGGTCGTGTTCAAAAAGAAAATCAGCAATGACCTTTTCGCCATATGATTTGACCGCATCACCACCGAGGCTTTCACGCGGAAGCGAACGACGAAGGTGGAGCATTTCGTCTCTACTCAAGTTGAGACCACCCTGGATAATGCGCTCCCAGTCACTACGAAAATGCGCCAACATAATGTCTCGAATAAATACTTCAAATTCTGGTTTCCGCAGATGATCGTCAATGATATTTTGAAATGCTAGACTTAAGGAAAGTTGATTACCACGAGGATCATCATAGAGAATACTCTCTTCAGGATGCACAATGGCGTAGGCCAGTGAGTGAAACGTCATTGTGTGAGGAATATTGCCATTCAGCTTTTTGTCCAAACGCTCAGCCATTTCTTCTGCGGCTTTTTTATTGAACGCCAATAACAACATTTCGCTTGGGGCAATGCCACAATGCTTTTGTAGAAAAAATGCACGATTTACAAGGGTGGTTGTTTTTCCGCTACCAGCACGAGCAATAACTTGGATATTTTTCCAGACTTCACCAATTACAGAAGCCTGTTCGTTATCTGGTGCCAAGACTATTCCGTTTTTGTTTGGTGGTGTGTGTTTTAAAACCCAGTCCTGGACAAAAGCAGCGTTTGCTTGTTCAAATTCACTAGAGGTTATATGAGGATGGCAGATACCGCTATAAAATTCATCTAACGCCAAGTAATTACTGATTCTTAACTGTAATATTGCGTTAAGTAGTTCCAGTCTTTTTTTGCTTTCGGGGATCAGGCGATCACCTAGTTTGATGTCACGAACAGGCCATAAATAAAATGTATTATTTTGTTTATTTGAAGAGTTGCGATTACTAGCCCAATAATTACTAAAATATATATCTTCGCGAGAAATCATAATGTTAATAAATAAGTTACGACTATTATGGGCATTGATCACAGTCATTAGCTCATTTAGTGTTGGCAGACGCCAGTCTGAATGCCCCCCTATTTTTAAGTTTTTTACAAAAGTTGTTGCTTTAGTAAACGTAACTTTATCTCTATTAATGTTTGCATTTCTTGTCCACATAAGACAATTTTTAGCGTCAACAATGACATCTGTATAAATAGCAAAATCATCTTTTTTATAATCAATATATTCGTTAGCCATATAGCTCAATCTAATTTTCAATTACAGAGATAATCTCAAGATTGGGGGATGCAATAAGGTAAACGGAGTCAACACGAAAACTAATTTCCCTTATTTTTGCTGCAAGTACGTTAAGTTGCTCTCTACGCTTGATATCATTTGCTGGTGAACAAGATGTATCAACAGCTATTAGAAGCGTTGAACCACCAAAGTTACGATAATCTTTGAGCGCTTTCTTCTGGGCAGTATTTTTTGCCAACTCCAAAACTTCCAAATTGTGTTGTTTGAATTCATTGCCACAGCGGAAATGGAAACCTGTAGTGTTCATTGTTTTTGCAATTTCTTTATAATCTTTCCCATCCTGTGGCCAAGTTAACTCGACGTTGTGAATACTCTTAGGATCAGATTTTAACCAAATTGTTGCATCATACCCTTGACTACCTATTTTGGGCTGACATATCACATCATCATTTTGGTACTTCCAGCCTACAAAAAGCGCAAGCGGATAAATTTCTTCGATAAAATATTTGTAAAGTCCTTGATGCAGCCGTGCGTTCTGCTTTTCCACGGGATCAGAAAGTATCTCCTCATATTTCAAGTTAAACCATGCAGCCAATTCAGATGGTGACCGAGGCGTTTCCATATCCAATTTTGTAAGATATTTATTTGTCATAATTCATATCCATACCTGCTATAGAGACCGACTTCATGCGAATGGAACATTTATTTAGTAAGACACGTGGTTTATCAATTTGGTAAATCTATACTCTAGTGCCTCTTGTAAAAAGATTGTCATCCCCGAACGATTCAATCGGGGATCCATTATGTAACAATGGGTTATAAAACTGGATTCCCGATTACACCCTCGGGAATGACAAAGTTTGAGATTTTTGCAAGAGTCTCATTATTTTGGCTATTACTGAGTGGGCTATTCCTTCTTCATCTGCACGTAACTTATTATCCTCTATCAACTTGTGTATCCAAAATTATCCGGCCATCCCTGAATGTGATCTGCCGACCAGCGTATGCAGCCACATCATGTTCGTGGGTAACCATAATTATTGTGATCCCCTGGCGGTTCAGCTCGGTAAAAAGATTCATGATTTCAACGGTTGTGGCGCTATCGAGATTACCGGTCGGTTCATCGGCCAGAATAACGGCAGGATTGTTGACCAGCGCCCGTGCAATGGCAACCCGTTGCTGCTGTCCACCGGAAAGCTGGCTTGAGTGGTTGAACTCCTTGCCCGCAAGCCCGACCTGCTCCAGAGCTGCCATAGCAAGTTGTCGACGCTCTTTTGCGTGAACCCCGGCGTAGACAAGCGGCAGCTCCACATTTTCCACTGCTGCTGTTCTAACCAGCAGATTGAACCCTTGGAAAACAAAGCCAAGCTTACAGTTGCGGATGTCTGCCAGCTGATTGCTGTCCATCTCGCCAACATCAACGCCATCAAGCAGATACACGCCTGACGTGGGGCGATCAAGACAGCCGAGGATGTTCATGCAGGTTGATTTACCGCTGCCGGATGCGCCCATTATTGCCACAAATTCCCCTTCGGCAATCTGGAACGACACCCCTTTAAGTGCTTCAAACTGCTGGTCCCCCATGACAAAGAGCCGACGTATTTCGGAAAGAGATATGACCTGTTTCATGCCACACATCCTACTCTGCAGTGGAACATGCAGTCAATCCAATTGATTCTTGCGATTGTATTTAGCGCCGTTTTATGGCAATCTGCCCACTCTTAAGCGTATAATTCCACTTTCAAATCAAAGATGCATTCAAGGCGGCGAGGATTGAGGCAACGAAGGCATACATTCCGTATGTTGAGGAGCCGAAGAGGAGCCAACAAAGAAGGCGCTTTGATTTGGAATTGGCATAAGACAGGAAGGAATTGTTATTATGAATCCGATTGCCAGCCAGATTAAAGAGTTACTCCACCGGCACAATGCCGTGCTGCTTGCCCACAACTATATGCGAGATGAAGTGCAGGAACTCGCGGACATAACCGGTGATTCTCTCGCCCTATCCATTGAGGCGGCAAAAACCGATGCCGATGTCATTGTATTCTGTGGTGTTCATTTCATGGCAGAATCTGCCGCAATTCTCTCACCGAATAAAAAAGTGCTGCTCCCCCGACCCGATGCCGGATGTCCCATGGCGGATATGGTTACGGTTGAAGAACTGGAACTTTTGAAATCAGAGCACCCGGGGGTACCGGTAGTTACATACGTCAATTCATCGGCAGAAATCAAAGCGCATTCGGATATCTGCTGCACCTCTGCCAACGCTCTGACTGTGGTTCGTTCACTCAAAGAGAAAAAACTTATTTTTGTGCCGGATCGCAATCTGGGGCGCTGGATCGCCAAATTTGTACCGGAAAAGGAATTTATTTTCTGGGAAGGGTTCTGCCCGACTCACGAGCGGATGACCGTTGAAGCGGTGCTCCAGAGAAAACAGGAACACCCGGAAGCGCTGTTTATCTGCCACCCGGAATCAGCTCCGGCAATTTCTGCACTGGCGGATCATGTCTGTTCAACCAGCGGCATGTATGACTACTGTCGTACCAGCACAGCTCAATCATTTATTGTGGGGACTGAAGCGGGAATTCTTTACAAATTGCGCCAGGAAAATCCGGGGAAGGAGTTCCACATTGCCTCCCCTGCCCTTATCTGCCCTAATATGAAGCTGACCTCACTGGAAGATCTGCTGCGGTCGTTACAGACCTTGTCACCGGTAGTGACTGTACCAGAAGATGTGCGGTTAAAGGCTAAAGAGGCGCTTGACAGGATGCTGGCAATACCGAGGGATTAAACGGCAGGGGTTTCCTCTGCCAATGACGGTCTCTTTTTGCCGAAAATCAGCGCAACCCAGACACTGATTTCGTACATTAGATACATGGGAATCATAATAACAAACATGGTGATCAGGTCAGCATGAAATGCTGCGACAATGGAGCTGGCAAGCAGAGCGTACTTGCGCTTGGGAGCAAGAAACTGGTAGGAAACAATGCCAAAGCGGGATAGCAGGAGCACCAGCACCGGCAGTTCGAAGATCAGCCCGAACATCAGAATCAGGCGCAGACAGAAATTGACATAGGCGCTGATATTGAACCAGCTTTGCAACCCTTCTGCTTCGTATGACAATGAAAAATTGATGATAACCGGCCAGATGACAATCAGGAAAAACATTGCCCCAACGCAGAAGGTAACTGTAGCTGCAGTAACAAAGGGTATTACCAGCTTCCTTTCCCGTCGTGTCAACGCCGGTGCGATAAACAGCCACACCTGATAAAATACTATCGGTAACACAAGAATAAACCCGGCAAGCATTGCTATTTTACACTGGATGAAAAACGGTTCCAGCGGTGCGCTGTAATTAAGCGGGTGAGGTTTGACCGGGGCGGTGATTTCCTGCTCCAACTTGTAGCGGGTGTACATGGCAGGAGAAAGTTCTTTAACTTTCAGATAAATGTTCTTTTTTATACCGGTAAGATAGGTTGTTCCGGTGAGCGGTTTTTCGATAAATTTAAGGATATCCGTTGAGTAGTTCCATGCCACCCCCATGCCGATAACGACTGCAATGACAATCACCACCAACCGCTTGCGCAGCTCCACCAGATGTTCGATAAATGGAAGTACCCGTTCTTCACTCATGCACTGTATCTACCACATTCTCTTCGTTACGCGCAACCGCTTAAAGCAGTGTAATACCGCCCAGAAACGTATACACAATAATTAGAAATATCCTTTGCAGAACATTTTAAAAGCATGATAAATAGTAACACGTTTTCAGATTTCGTATGCAAATGCCATTTACAGGGAGGAAAGCTGAATGAAAAAATTCACCACAGTTGCAGTAACTCTTCTTATGTTTGTATCCAGCAGGTCATTCGCAGCGCATCCACTGATAAGCGACGACGCAGGCACACTGGGCAAAGGAGCCGTTCAGGTTGAATTTAATGGCGAAATAGGCTCTGACAACTCTACCGTTGCCGGTTCAACAACAAAAACAGAAAGTTCCAAGGTTTCAACAACCATCGGCTATGGGCTTCAGGATAAGCTCGACATATCCTTTGGTATTACACGACCATGGGGGAGTCTGGATGTTGATGGCATAAAATCGAATGATCCCGGATCGGTTGATTTTTCTTTTGGCGCAAAGTGGCAGGTCTATGAAAAGGATGGCTTCAGCATTGCTCTGAAACCATCCTTTGGCTACTCATACGCCGTCAATGTTCCGGCTAACGATTACACAACTTCCTACGGCGCAGCAGTTGTACTATCCAAAGAACTGGAGCCATTTGCCTTTCACTGTAACGTCGGCTACAGCTATAATGATTATAACCTTGCAGGCACCGGAAGAAACAGCATCTGGAACTTTTCAGCGGCGGCACTCTATGAAGCAAGAAAAAACATGAAGCTGGTCGCAGATATCGGCGCAAGCAGTAATAGCGACAGGAGTGTCACTGAAATGCCTGTTTTCGGGCTTCTGGGCGCAATATATGCTCTAAACAAAACCATTGACTTCAGCGTCGGCGGCAAGGTCGGCTTGACCGATCCGGAAACTGATGTCACCGGGCTTTTCGGCATAACTCTTAAATTCTAGTCAGTTGAGCAGGAGTTATTCATGCACATGGCAGACGCACTGATTTCACCCGCTGTCGGCGGAGTTATGTGGGGAGTATCGGCAGGGATGATACTTTACTGCTCGAAAAAGGTTCGTGCAGAGATGGATGACAGGAATATCCCGCTCATGGGGGTGCTTGGCGCCTTTATCTTTGCAGCCCAGATGATTAACTTCACCATTCCGGCAACCGGCTCAAGCGGGCATCTGGGGGGCGGAATGATTCTTTCGATTCTCCTCGGACCATACGCTGCTTTTCTCACCATTGCTTCGGTGCTTGTGGTGCAGGCGTTCTTTTTTGCCGATGGCGGACTGCTGGCACTTGGCTGTAACATCTTCAATCTCGGCATATTCCCAGCTTTTATAGCGTACCCGTTCATCTATAAGCCGCTCTCCGGCAGCAACCCGACAAAAGGAAAGATCACCATTGCCTCCATGGTATCAGGTATTGTTGCCTTGCAGATCGGCGCATTCAGTGTTGTACTTGAAACAGTGACCTCCGGGATATCCTCTCTACCTTTTTCCACCTTCCTGCTGCTGATGCAGCCGATTCATCTCGCCATCGGCATTGTTGAAGGTCTGGTAACAGCCTCTGTCGTGGCATTCGTCTACAATGCACGACCGGAAATTATAGTCGGACAACAAACAGCAGTTTCTGCAGCCGGAATGGCAATGAGGAACCTTGTAATGACCCTGTTTGCAGCGGCATTACTGGCAGGTGGATTCGTATCATTGTTTGCCTCTGAAAATCCTGACGGCCTGGAATGGTCGATCAAAAAGGTTACCGGCAAGGAAGAGGTCTCGGCTGACAAAACAGGGTTGCATGGCATGCTGGATCGGTTTCAGGAAAAACTCGCTTTTTTACCAGATTACAATTTTAAAAAACCGGATGCTGCAAAAAAAGAAGGAACCGTACCAAATGACATATCCGCCCATAACCGATTGAAGGCGGCTCCCCCTACAGCACCCCCCAATAAGGAGGGGAGCAAACTCGGCAGTTCAATAGCCGGTGTTCTCGGTGGAGTTATGACTCTTGCCTTGGCATTTGCCATCGGCTTTGTATTACGAAAGTCATCAACGCCACAGCAGGCATAGTTACGTCACTGATTTTATTCAAATATTACGAACAAGGGGAAAGAGTATACAGCATCTTTCCTCTCAATATTTTTACCAATTTCAAATCAAAGATAGATTCAAGGCGGCAACGAGAAGGCGACGCAAACGTAGTAAACACTACGTTGAGGAGCCAACGAGGAAGCCAACAAAGAAGATGCTTTGATTTGGAATTGGAATTACACGGTGATACATGGCGTCAATTGCAACGGCACTGCTTGACATAAAGCAACTTGACCTGCTGGCTCATGCCGACAGTCCGATACACCGCCTGGATCCCCGCGCCAAGGTTCTGGTCACCACCCTCTTTTGCATCAGCGTTATCTCTTTCGACAGATATGAGCTTTCAGCTATACTCCCTTTCTTCGTTTTCCCTGCAGCAATGATTGCCCGTTCCAATCTCTCATTATCGTTTATCTCAAAAAAAATAGCTCTGATATGCCCATTTGTGTTGATAGTCGCCATATTCAACCCGATTTTGGACAGGAGTGTTGGCATTCAATTCGGCTCCTATATCATTACATCAGGATGGGTATCATTCTGCTCCATCCTGGTAAGATCAATTCTCACGGTCGGCGCAGCGCTTATTCTGGTTGGCGTTACCGGTTTTACAAACATTTGTATGGCATTGGAAAAATTCGGCATACCGCAACCGTTTACTGTTCAACTCCTTTTTCTTTATCGCTACATTTTCGTGTTATCCGAGGAGACATCCCGTGCCTCAAAAGCGCGAGAACTCCGTTCAAACGGAACAAAAGGGCTGGGTATTTCCAGCTTTGCCTCCATGATCGGCGGTCTGCTGTTGCGCACATGGAGTCGTGCTGATCGCATCCAGATGGCGATGCTTGCACGGGGATTCAAGGGAGAATTCCACACACTTAAAAAATCCAGTTTTGGTTCACCCGAACTACTTCATATTGCCGGTTGGAGCGCTGCCTTCATGATTATGCGATTGATTAACTGTTCGCAGTTTGTCGGAAGAATACTACTGGAGGCGATATCATGAGTCATCACATTGTTGCCGCCAGCAACCTCAACTATTGTTATCCTGACGGCACAACTGCGCTTAAGGAGGTTTCTTTCAGTATCACCCATGGAGAATCGGTCGGCATCATCGGCGCCAACGGAGCCGGGAAATCTACCTTGCTACAACTCCTCTGTGGCGCACTCCCTGCCACATCCGGCAGAGTCACAATCGGTGATTTCCCGATCACAAAAGAAACTCTGCCAACCATACGCCGCACTGTCGGTATGGTGTTCCAAAATCCTGACGACCAACTGTTCATGCCGACTGTCAATGATGATGTCGCCTTTGGTCCGCTCAATCTCGGTCTGCGCGATGATGCACTGGAACTGACCGTCAGCCGCGCTCTGAAGGCAACAGGGAGTGAATCGCTCCGGGATAAGGCTCCATACAACCTCTCCGGAGGTGAGAAAAAACGTGTCGCCATCGCCACTGTGCTTGCAATGTCACCGGATATCCTGATTATGGATGAACCGACCAGCGGTCTTGATCCATTCGCTCGCCGCCAACTGATGACTTTGTTAAATGATTTCCGGCACACTAAAATATTCACCAGCCACGACCTGGATATGATTATGGAATTATGTTCCCGAATCATTATACTCCATGATGGGATGGTAGTTGCTGACGGAACCCCTGCAGAACTGTTCAAAAAGAGAGATCTTCTGCACCAATGCAAACTGGAACAACCGTTATCCATGCAGAAGTGCGGATATTGCCAATTAATGAAGCTGATATAGTACAAAATTTCTGCTTTTCAATGCATCAAGGTGTCGATTTGCTTGATTGCACGAAACGAATTTGATATAAGAGTCACTCCCCGGGCACATAGCTTAGCTGGTAGAGCAGCCGACTCTTAATCGGCAGGTCGTTGGTTCGATCCCAACTGTGCCCACCAATTTGATTTTTTTGACAACCGAATACAGAATCTCGGTGCCCGCAAGGGCTTGATAGGGAAGTTAGGTGTAGTTCCAATGGAATGAATCCTTCGCGGACCCGCCGCTGTAAGCGATGACAAAAGGCAACCATGTCACTGATTAAAAAATCGGGAAGACGCCTGGAGGATGAATCGCAAGCCAGAAGACCTGCCGATGATTTTACGCTCAACCAAAACCCGCTGGTAACGGGTGAGCAGATAGTGACTTTGAATACGAAAAGTCCGCTTGTATCTATTACAGGCGGACTTTTTTTGTAAATGGAGATCTAATATGCACATCATGGAAGGCTTTTTACCGGTCAAACATGCTATCGGCTGGAGCATTGCTTCCACCCCTTTTGTCGTCTACGGACTGCACAGCATCAAAAAACGTATCGAGGAAAAACCGGAACAACGTATGCTGCTTGGCGTTGCCGCTGCCTTCACCTTTGTTTTATCAGCTCTTAAACTACCTTCAGTCACCGGCAGCTGTTCACATCCTACCGGAACCGGGCTCGGGGCAATTCTGTTCGGACCGGCTGCCATGGCGCCTATCGGCATGGTCGTGCTCCTGTTCCAGGCAATACTTCTGGCACACGGAGGTATTACAACACTTGGTGCTAATATCTTTTCCATGGCAATTGTCGGACCGTTTGCCGCAACCGCCATCTATCGCCTTGCCGCAGCCATAAAACTTCCCTTCGGGCCCTCCGTATTTCTTGCCGCATCCTGCGCAGATCTGTTGACTTACATCACCACCTCGGCACAGCTCGCATTTGCCTTCCCCGACCCTGTCGGCGGTTTTGCCGCTTCCTTTGCCAAATTTGCCGGAATATTTGCAATCACCCAATTACCTTTGGCGCTGGTTGAGGGTCTACTGACCGTAATCGTCATGAATGCTCTCGTTCGTTTCAATGGCCGGGAGCTTAAAGAGATGAACGTGACGGCCGCAACAGGGGAGGTGCGGGTATGAAACGTTATCAAAATTTACTGATGGTCGTTGCTGTTGTTGCCCTGGTTGCGCTGCCGCTCTGGATGGTGAAGAAACCTACCCCGGGAGCTGACGGCAAAGAGGTGCAGATTTTTGCCGGAGCCGATGACAAGGCAAAGGATGCGATAGCCACTGTTTCGCCTGACTACAAACCGTGGTTTTCCCCACTCTTGGAACCGCCCAGCGGAGAAATTGGTTCACTCCTTTTTGCGCTCCAGGCAGCTCTGGGAGCCGGATTCATCGGTTATTGGTACGGATGCTCAAGCACTCGTTCAAAATATGAACAGACAGTCAAAACATCTGTTAAATGCTGATTGAACAATCCGCATACTCAAACCGTTGGCGACAGGTATCTCCTGTGGCAAAAGGAGTTTTTGCCTTTGGCGGTATTATGGCTGCCTGTGTGGCAAAAAATCCCCTCTTCCCCTTCTGGATCGCTGCTTTCATGGTTGCAGTAGCCATATTCGGCGCCAGCATCCCACCGTTACGATATCTTCGCATTGCTGTTCCGGCGCTCGGCTTTCTTTGCACCAGCGCACTTTCGCTCGCTGTTTCAATCAATTTTCACGACGGTGCCCCTTCCCTCTCTTTTGACGGCAACCAATCTGTCATCATCCAGGTTTGCGGACGTTCCCTCGCCGGACTAACATCCCTCCTGTTTCTGGCGCTCACAACCCCGCTCACACAGATCATTGCCATGCTCCGACTGTTCAAAATCCCGGACATCCTGCTTGACATCATGGTGGTCTGCTACAGGACACTGTTCGTCTTTTCGGAAACCGTACATGAAACAGTTACGGCACAATCCGCAAGACTCGGTTACGCCACACTACCCGGTTCAATCCGCTCACTCGGCGCTCTTGCGGCAAACCTGACAGTTGATGTATGGCAACGCTCGTGCGCCCTTAACATTGCAGCAATCTCCCGCAACAGCAATGGATCGTTCCGCTTTATGGAACAGAGCTTCAGCAACAGAACACGAGAGGTCTCGCTTTCCTTAACAATCGGTGTATGCATGATTATCATAGCAATGGTGGTTTCATGACACAGTCGACAAGCGACTCCATACTAGCACTCAACAGTGTCAGTTACAGTTATCCGGATGGAACCCCCGGACTTGTCAACTGTTCGCTAGCCATCAAGCGTGGCAGCCGCACCGCGCTGCTCGGCGCAAACGGCGCTGGCAAAACAACCCTCTTCCAGCATCTTAACGGGATTCTCAAACCTCAAAAAGGGACGGTTTATTTTGAAGGAAATCCGATCGATTATGGGCGACAAGGGCTTTATTACCTACGCTCCCGGGTCGGAATCGTGTTCCAGAATCCGGACAGCCAACTTTTTTCCGCCAGCGTGAGTGAAGATATTTCCTTTGGTCCGATAAATTTGGGGCTTGATGCAGATACCGTAAGAGTTCGTGTGGAAACTGCTCTTGAATCCGTTGCAATGTCTGAATATGCTGACAAACCGGTACACCATTTGAGTTATGGGCAGAAAAAACGGGTCTGTATTGCCGGTGTTCTCGCAATGCGCCCTGGAGTTCTGATTCTTGACGAACCGATGACCGGTCTTGATTACCAGATGCAACAGGAGTTGATGAACGTCCTGGAGAAGCTTCACAATGACGGGATGACGATTATTATCGCCACGCACGATATTGATTTTGCCTGCCAGTGGAGTGACATCCTATCCATACTTGAAGGGGGGAGCTGCGCAGGTTCATTCAGTATAGATGAAATTTTGCATAATTTTGATCTTCTCGCTTCGTACCGACTCGGGGTTCCAGCTGTAGCAAAACTGTACCGTTCGCTCATTGACACCGCGATTTTGAAAGAAGCGACATCCCGACCGCGCAACACGGATGAACTTATTGTGCAAATTAAATCAACGGCAATAGAACACGGGAAAAGCGGATTTAACAGATAAAAGCGGATCAAGCTAAATCGCCCCCCCTTTCAAAGCAATCTTAATCTACTCAAGCAAATTAATTGAAGGATATTTGTATGTACGACGTAATTCATTTTGAGGCGTTAGGAGCAGAGGGAGAGCATCTTCGGATTGAAACCGATGCCGCCATTACCGATTCCCTTCTCCCTCCCGGTCATTCAGCATTCATAACCGACCTGACTCTGCAGGAGTTCATGAATCAACACCCTGAAACCGAACTTCCGGCAATCATTACAGTCAAGACTCACTCTAAAATCCCGGAATCATGGCTACATTCAGAAGGTGTGAAAAAAGGGATCATCACCAGAAGCGCAGGTTATGACCATCTGGAACATCTGACTGAAGTAGCGAACATAACCTCACTGCGTGAATATTGCGTCCCCGCTGTAGCGCAAACAGCGATAAAATTTTTATACGCCGCAGCCGGCATGCTCAACAGCTATGAAACTCTGACCGGCAATTTTAACCGTGGAGCGGCGCCATCATTCATGGAGCTTGGCAGGCATCGGAAGGCAACTGTTTTTGGAGTTGGCAAAATAGGCAAAATGATCCACGACCTGCTACTTGCAAACGGGCTTGACGTATACGGCGTCGACATACGGGGGGAGGAACTGTCAAAAAAGTACGCCGGTTCTGTCCGGTTCATGACAAAAGAAGAAGCTTTCAAAAGCTCTGACATCATCATAAACGCCATGAATCTTACCAATAATCCAGAAAGCCAGTTTTACAACAATCGGTATTTTTCACCGGAGCTGTTCTCTCACGCCCAAAAACCGCTCATTTTCATCAACGTGACGCGAGGGGAGATTGCGCCGGAGGGTACTCTGCTGCATCTGCTGGAGTCGGGGAAAATTATTGGACTGGGGCTCGACGTATTTACCGATGAATCCGAGTTTGCCCGAAGTCTCAACGGTACGGCGGATCCGGATGGCAGATTCTCCGCGTCACGCAGACTCGTTGAACTTGCCCTTTCCAAAAGTGCAAATGTTTACCTACAACCCCATCAAGGGTTCAATTCCGATGTTGCGGTTCTTAACAAAGCATCTGAAGCGATCAAACATCTGGTCTCCTGGTTCAAAAACAGTGGGGAGCGATTTGACCATCAGCTTCCGTACTATTAAACCGTGAAAACGGTAGTTGAAAGTTGCCGGAATAAGTGCATCAGGGCTATTTCGTCGTAATTCTTAACGAAATGAAGAGTCAACAGCCGGTACTGTCTGAACCCGAAGGGTGAGTTTACCGGCTGTAGCGTAATGAGTTTAGAATTGCAGAAATAGCACGTCAGCACGCATGCAGGCAGGCTTCAACCATCAATAGCAAATAAATCTCTGTTCCCTATGTAACTCTGTGGTAAGATTTTTGAAATTTAGAATTTGTCGGGGAGAAAACCGAAATGATCATCGTAACCGGCGGCGCAGGACTGATCGGCAGCGCCATAGTACATAATCTTAACCGTAGCGGACGTGATGACATCCTGATTGTGGATCATCTCGGCACAACCGACAAGTGGCGCAACCTCGCTTCGCTCCGTTTCAGGGATTACCTGGAAAAAGACAGCTTCGAGCGGTTACTTGATAGCGGCACGCTGGCTGAACGCCTGCCAGCCGGAGAAAAACTGGAAGCGGTCTTTCATCTCGGAGCCTGCTCCGCAACGACAGAACCGGATGCGACCTATCTGATCCGGAATAATTTTGAATACACAAGAAAGCTGGCACTAACATCACTTGCTTCCAATGCCCGTTTCATCTATGCCTCAAGCGCTGCTACCTACGGTGATGGCGAGCACGGCTTTGTGGATGATGAAAGCGAACTTTCAAAACTCCGTCCCATGAACATGTACGGTTATTCAAAGCAGCTTTTTGATCTATGGGCAAAAGGGGAAGGGATTTTGAACAGGATAGTCGGGATCAAATACTTCAACGTATATGGTCCCAATGAGCAGCACAAGGGGGATATGCGCTCATTGGTACTGAAAGCATACGAGCAGATACTTGCGACCGGCAGGCTCAAACTGTTCAAATCCTACCGCCCGGAGTATGGCGATGGAGAGCAGTTGCGCGACTTTATCTATGTCAAGGATGCTGCCGCCATGACGACCCATTTTCTGCAAAACCTGACAGTCGGTGGGATTTTCAACGTGGGGGGTGGAACAACTGTCAGTTGGAACAGGCTGGCACGAGCAGTCTTTGCAGCCATGGACAAGCCGGTCAACATTGAATACATCGATATGCCAGAGTCAATCCGCAACACCTACCAATACCTGACCTGCGCCGAGACTGTAAAAATCCGTTCCACCGGTTATACGGGACAGGTCACTTCCGTAGAAAATGCCATCGCTGATTACATCAAAAACTATCTTGTACCGAGTAAACGCCTGGGAGATGAAGCGAACAATTAATTATGCCAATTCCCTCAATTCTCGATAATTGCATATTTTCAGCAAATATGTAATTATAGCCAAGTAAGTTATCTGGTTTATGAGAGGGTAATATCATGCTTACAGCAATCGTAGGTGAACGAGGTCAGATAACCATTCCCAAAGAGTATCGCAAACGCCTCGGCATACAGCCAAAAGCACCGGTTGAAATTGAAATGACAACTGCTGGTCTACTGATACGCCCAACAGTTACTGTATCTCTCCGAAACTTTTCAAGCGATTTTATAGATGAGATGGTTGCTGCTGACACCCTCAAACAGGGTGAAGCTGAACAGATGTTGAAAGCCTGGAATCAATGAAGGTCTTTCTCGATAGTAACATCCTGTTTTCCATCTGTTGGTCAGGTAAAGAAATATCCCGTTCAGGTCTGTTTTTTGATTTGCAGAGACAGGGGCATATACAGTTATTCATCTCTCGCCTTGTACACGACGAAACATCATTCAACCTGCAAACAAAAAAACCGGAATCCCTACCACTGTTCAATCAACTGATTACTGAATTGACTCTTCTACCGAACGATTTCGGGTTGACTGCAAACCAACTGATTATGCGTCTGCCGCTTAATGATCGCGTGATCTTTATGACTGCATTAGCGCACAAAATGGATTTTTTTATTTCCGGTAACAGCCGCGATTTTTCAGCTCTCTACGGGCAAAAAGTCGGAGCAATGCTGACACTGAAACAGGTCGATTTCTTAAACAGAAATTTTGAGGTAGTTTGATGATACGGTAGTTTCTCTAACCATCGGAAAGAGCTTACTGCAAGGCGCTATCATTCGTAGCTGAATTTAACAAGAAAAATTCTTTTTAAGGATATATCCATGTCACTATCAGAACAGTTCAAAAAGAATGAAATCCGCATCGCCGCACGTCTCATGCGGGATATTGACGATTGCCGCCCTGAAGCAATAGAAGGGCTCAAGCAGCTATACGCATCAACAGGCAACGCCTACATTGTCGGTATCACCGGTCCTCCCGGAGCCGGAAAATCGACGCTGGTTGACCAACTGACCGCCTCGTTCAGAAAGCGCGGCAACAGTGTGGGAGTTATTGCCATTGATCCGACCAGCCCCTTTACCGGCGGTGCTATTCTTGGCGACCGTATCCGCATGAACCGCCATGCCGACGACCCAGGAGTATTCATCCGCAGCCTTGCAACCAGGGGTGCGCTTGGCGGCATATCACGTTCAACCGCAGATGTTGCGCTGGTTATGGATGCCATGGGGATTGATATCATTATAATTGAAACTGTCGGAGTCGGGCAGGATGAGGTTGATATTGTCAAGACCGCCCACACGACCTGCGTCGTCATGGTGCCAGGACTGGGAGATGATATTCAGGCGATAAAGGCAGGGATTCTTGAAATTGGCGATGTTTTTGTGGTCAACAAGGCCGACCGGGACGGTTCGGATCGCACGGCACGGGAGCTGTCGACCATGCTGGAATTCCGCAACGCACCGGAAGGGAGCTGGAATCCAAAGGTATTAAAAACCGAGGCGCAGCGTGCCGGCGGCATTGAAGAACTGACCGACGAAATTGTTGCACACAGAAATTACCTATTTGAAAGCGGAACCATCCACGATTTTCTGCGAGAGCGCAATGAGCGCCACTTCATGGACATCCTGCGGGACACTCTGTACAAAAGAGCAATCGCCCATCTGGAACAGGGAGAACAACTGGAAAAAGTGCTTGAGGGGATGAAAGAGCGGACGCTTGACCCATACAGCGCTGCGGAAAAGATTATTGCGGAGATGGTGGTTTAAACAGCTATTTTTTAAAACAATACGGGTCTTTATCGGTAAACGGGTCAAGCCCCAGACTTGCCGTAACTGCCGGACACCCGCGACAGACGGCATTGAGTGAACACCCGGCACAGGCGCTACTCCCGGAGCGATAGCGTCGGGCGGCAGCAGAGCCGTAGACCGATTCCAGATCCTGAGTCAAAATATTACCGATTGGTGAAGGGAATTTCCGGCAGGCATGGACTTCACCGTCGGACAGGATTGAGACAAAATTGAAAGCCGCACCGCACCCATAACCGGCACACCCGCCAAACAGACCGCTCCCCTCTTTTTCGAATAGTATATTGAAAAGGCTGTCCTTCAGTTTCAGCACCGGTTTCTCTTTCAGGGCATCTGAATAGCGCTGAAGAAAAACCGCATAATCCTCCCTCGATGGCAGCTCCAGAGAGGCACCTTCGCCAAAGAGAGCAAGCCGGTTGAACGCAAGCCCGTCTGTCACACCCTCCAGTTCATCCGCAAGCGGTATGATCTGCTCCATGTTATGACGTGTCAGCGTCAGCATTACCATGTTCGGGACACCCATTTCTGTCAGGGCCTTCAGAAATTCAATGGTCCTGCGGTAATTTCCGGCGCCCCGTATCGTATCATTATGGGGTTCCAGCCCTTCAAGGCTCACTTGGAAATATACCGGCATCTGAATAGCAACAATTTTTTCCATTGTTGCCCGGTCACTTGCGTTGCCAAGAATTGCGATCATAAAGTCGCGTTCAGCCGCAGCACGATACAGGTCGAAAAAATCGGGGTGCAAGAGCGGATTGCCGCCTGTCAGCGACACCTGGCCACGCACAAACCTTTGGCGGCAAAAGGTGCGCAGCTCATCAAGCAGCGTAATAGCACGCTCAGCCGGAAAATCACGACGATCACTTCTGTCATAACAGTGAAGACAGTGCAGATCACACAGTTGCGTCAGATGCCATTGGAGGGTAAAAACCTCTGCAGCTGAATAAGCAGGATCGGGTGACGTGTCTGCAATCGTCGAATCCCGCTTCAATCCTGAGGGGGGAGATATGAGAAGACCTTTCCAGAGGGCACTTCTCAATACTGCATCCAGCATACCGACGGTTACACCAGCCTCTGCAGCCGCATCGGCAGGATCGGTCTCCTCTACAACCAGCTTGATGGCAAGCAGGTCCTCCTGTTCTGCAACAGCGGTTTTGACCTCCCCTGTATCAGGAGCGCACCAGACAAGCACCATTTCCCTGCCGGGTGAGACACGTTCCAGGTCCCTCTTTTTGTGGCGTTTCAGAAGATGAGGCAGATTTTTCCAGGCGACAGGAATAACATTCAGGGTCGGGTTAAGAGTCAGGCCGGATGATGCAGAAGGGGAGAACATTGTACTACTGAAATTTTCCTCGGCTTTGTGTCGTGAATATTCAATCAGGGCGAGCCCGGAGATGAACTGAAATTCTCCGGAACCGCCCTGATTTTTTAAATAATCCGGAAAGTTTTCCGGTCCTGTGACGCATGATGTCGTCATCTTCTGCCAGGTTTTGATTCCAAGAATTGCCCTGCATGCAGGAAATATTTCTGATAGTGGTTTCATTACCTGTAAATACCGGATATCTTCATTATGTAACTACGCTTTCCGGATGCCGTGCAGCGCGACCGCGCTACTTGGATGCACCGCCTCAACCACTCTTTCCTGGCGTCTCTTTCGGCTTGTCGCCTTCCTTTTGATCCTTTGCAGCATCTTTTTTAGCGTCTTTTTTTACTTTTTTGGCTTTTTTTACAACTTTTTTCTCTTCTTTTGCCGGTGCCTTTTCAGTCACTTCGGCTTTGTCCTTGGGGGCACTCCCGGCGCCCGCTCCTCCGCCTCAACCACTCTGTGCTGCATAAGAGGGAGAAACAACGGAAACACCTGCCACCAGACTTGCAATACCAAGCCCCGCCACCAGACTTTTGATCTGATCCTTTTCCATGATATCACCACCTTTCCCATTGGAATAACAAGCGACATTTATTATACCAATAGAAAATGAATAAGCAATCGGTTATTTCCATACCTCTCAAGAAAGGTGTGTTTCCTGTTATCCCCTTTTCTTTCCGTTACCCCGTTTTCCGTTCCTGTCAGAACCGGTTTTTTTCATTTGATCTGATCGGGGTGATTTTTTCGCAGCTCCGGAACCGGGGAGCGATTTTCCCCTGATCGGCACACGGGGGTATTCCTCTCCGGTCACAATGGCGCCCCCTGTTTTTCCCTTTTGAGAGGAGGTATCCCCTGCAAGGACAAATTCAATTCTCCGGGTTGCAGGTGAAACTGCTGCAACCCTGACCTTTGCCTGGTCGCCGATGCGGTACATTCGGGCTGTCCTGCTCCCGGTCAGGGAATGGCGTTTTTCATCAAAATTGTAAAAATCATCACCCAACGTGGTGAGATGCACCAATCCTTCGACAAAAAGTTCGTTCAGCTCGACAAAAAAACCGAACGCCGTAACTCCCGAAATATAGCCGTCAAACTCCTCGCCAACATGCTTTGTCATGTACTGCAACTTCTTCATCTCCACCACATCACGTTCCGCCTCCATGGCGACCCGTTCACGTTTGCTGGTATGCTCGCCGACTTCGCCCAGTTTTTCGATGGCGAGCGAGAGCTGTTTCCCTTTGGCTCCTGCAACAAGAGCCTTGAGAATCCGGTGTACCACCAGATCGGGATAGCGTCTGATCGGCGACGTGAAATGGCAGTAGCATCCGGATGCCAGCCCGAAGTGCCCCAGGTTTTCCGCTGCATAGCGAGCCTGCTTCATGCAGCGCAGCAGTGCATAGTTGAGCATCCTCTCTTCCGGCTTACCTTCTGCCTGCAGCAGAAGACGCTGGATTTCCGACGGCTTTACTTTTTCATCCACCAGAGAAAACTCATACCCGAAACCATGGATGAATTCCTGAAAGTCGTGCAGTTTTGCCGGATCAGGGTTTTCATGGATACGATAGAGAAAGGGGATATCCTTTGACGTAACGTGGCGCGCAACCGCCTCGTTGGCCGCCAGCATGAACTCCTCGATCAGCTGGTGTGCCAGATTCCGTTCGGCACGGATAATCCCTTCGGTCTCCCCGGTAAGACCGATAATAATTTCAGGCTCCGGCAGGTCAAAATCGATGCTCCCCCGTTTCTTGCGCATTGCCATCAGAATCAGGGCAAGCTCTTTCATCTCCAGAAGCATAGATATCAGCGGGCGGTGTTTGTCAGAGATTTCAGGGTCAGCATCCACAATAATCTGCTTCACAATCGTATAGGTCAGACGGGCACAACTCTTTATAATACTTGGGTAAAAAGCTGATTCCAGCATGATTCCACTGCGATCAAAGAGCATCTCGGCCGTCATGGTAAGGCGATCCACGTTGGGATTAAGCGAACAGATTCCGTTGCTGAGACGCTCCGGCAGCATTGGAATACAACGATCCGGGAAATAGACAGAGGTGCCGCGCAGGTACGCTTCCTGATCAAGAACACTCCCCTTGGTCACATAGTGGGAAACATCGGCAATGGAAACCCACAGCCGATAATTTCCCCCTTCCAGTTTAAGGGAGACGGCATCATCAAAATCACGGGCAGTTTCACCATCAATGGTGACGGTTGGCATCTTCCGCAGATCAACCCTCCCCTTCAAATCATCCTGTGAAACCTGTTCCGGCACACCCTCTGCCGCTGCCAACGCTTGCGTGCTAAACTGGTGGGGAAGATCAAAACGGCGAATGACCGACTGTATTTCTACTTCCGGATCATCGGGCCATCCGAGCACCTCAACTATCCGCCCTTCCGCAGGTCTGCCACCGATCGGGTACGCCGTCAGTTCTGCCACAACCTGCTGCCCATCTTCCGCCCTCCCCCGCCCCTTGACCGGGATGGCAACCACGAGATTAAGGCGCTGGTCTTCAGGAATAACTATCGCACCACGGCGCCCTTCTTCATAACGCCCAACAATCCGGGCAACGGCACGCTGCACAATGCTCTGTATCCGCCCATCTTTCTTCCCATTTTTGAAACGGCTCTCACCTACAACCGCTTCCACCACATCGCCGTGCATGGCGCCCTTCATCTGTCGTTGTGGAATAAAGATATCCTCGCCGCCACTCTCCGGTGTCAGAAAACCGTAGCCATCCCGGTGAACAGAGAGCTTGCCACGGGTTGTAACGGCAGCCGCTGCCAAAGAATAGCTGTTCCCCTTGTAGCGGGTCACTTCGCCATGCTCTGCCAGATCATTCAGCATATCCTTCAACTCACGCTTGACATGACGGCCACCGAATTCCCGCAGAATACCGGCAAAATGAACCGTGCCGGCGGCATTCTTAAGGAAGCTCAGAATATTTTTTTTAGTTAGTTGCACAAGGATTTCCTTTTCCCCTTTGTTGATGGATACCGGTTGAATACAACCTTATGGAACAGAATTTCACCGCAAACTGTCCCGGTAAAATATGAGTTACCGATATTACCTACAGACCAACTGCAGAAGGGGGGTATAAGCGGTAGAAGCGTAAATTTATGGTGCCCACTGTTGACAGACTACTTCAAACCCCCTTTTATTTCCACATAAAGATAAATGCCCAACCATTAGAAATCCGCACTTTTAAAAAAACATTTTCCTTTGTAACCGGTTGTGCTAGAAATATCGGCTTGTTCCACATTTAGTAATTCATTTCCTGAAAGTGTTTTCATGCCACGAATAATCTGCATCGCCAACCAAAAGGGGGGCGTTGGTAAAACGACAACAGCCGTCAATCTGGCTGCATCACTTGCTGCTGCCGAGCGCCCTACACTTCTAGTCGATATTGATCCGCAAGGAAATGCTACCAGTGGCGTTGGTGTTGACAAGAACCAGTTGAAACTTTCGGTGTACGACACCTTGATCAATGAAGTTGATCCCCAATCAGTCGTAGTCGATACGGGACACCCTTTCCTGCATATCCTTCCTGCCAGTTCCGGTCTGGCTGGTGCCGAGTTGGAACTGGCAGCCGAAATGGCGCGCGAGCAACGCCTCAAATATGTATTCACATCACTAACGGAACAGTATCGTTACATTATTATTGATTGCCCTCCTTCCCTCAATCTTCTGACTATTAATGCCATGACAGCGGCTGATTCAGTTCTGATTCCGTTGCAATGCGAGTTTTATGCGATGGAGGGATTCAGCCAGATATTGCAGACAATCAAGCTGATCCAAAAAATGCTCAATCCAAAGCTGCAGATTGAAGGGGTATTGTTAACCATGTTTGACGCCCGCAGCAATCTGGGGAAAGAGGTTGCCGAAGAAATAAGGGGTTATTTCAAGGACAAGGTTTTTGACGTGGTAATCCCGCGCAATGTCCGGCTGGCAGAAGCTCCAAGCCATGGGAAACCTATTATTTATTACGACATCAGTTCACGCGGAGCTGCCAGTTATCTGGAACTTGCCCGTGAGATCATAACAAGGGAGAAACTGCATGGCTAGAATTGGTGGTCTGGGAAAAGGAATGGCGGCATTGCTTCCTGTGGCAGACCTTAATAATGACGGGAAAGTCTATTTTATCTGCCCCATAGAACAGATTCGCCCAAACCACAATCAGCCAAGAAAACATTTTGCTGCAGACAAGCTTGAGGAATTGGCTGCCTCAATCCGGGAACAGGGGATTATCCAGCCGCTGGTTGTAACGGAAAAGGATGGCGGTTACGAGATTATCGCCGGCGAGAGACGTTGGCGTGCGGCTCAAAAAGCAGGTCTGCATGAACTCCCGGTCGTCATACGCGAAGCAAGCGACGGAACCATCATGGAACTTGCCCTGATCGAGAACATCCAGCGCCAGGATTTGAATGCTATCGAGGAAGCACACGCCTACCGTTCTCTGGTTGAACAATTCGAGCTTTCACAGGATGATGTTGCAAAAAAAGTCGGCAAAAACCGCACAACAATAACCAACGCACTTCGCCTGCTGAAGCTCCCCGAATCGATCCAGCTTGATATTGTTGAAGAACGCCTGTCCATGGGACATGCGCGCGCCCTCCTATCTCTCGAGAATGATGAGCAGATAAACAAGGCACGCCATGAAATCATACAGCGGCAGTTAAGCGTACGTGCAACAGAAAATTTGGTGCGCCACATAAAAACCAGCGCCCATACACAAATACAGACCAAGCGCCTGCAACAGCCGGACCTTCTTATGACGGCACTGGAAGATCAACTGAAAAAACGTTTTCAGTCAAGAGTTACAATCCGTAAGAGCGGGACAAACGGGGGACGGCTGGAAATTCATTTCAGCAATCAAGACGAGCTCACCAGAATCATTGATTTATTGGACAGTTAGAAAAGCTGCCGATATAACAATTACTGTTTATTTTAGTTCATTTATGCAATTTTCTTGACATCCTTAAATCTGATATGATAGTTAGCCAGTTGTTTTTCATAAGTCTCTGGGATACAGTATACAATCCAAGCAAGCCTGCAAGGGGTAGGTCGTGATAGAATTAAACTTGGCATTTTTCATCCAGCTCATCAATTTTGGAATTCTCGTACTCGTCCTCAACATCTTCCTTTACAAACCATTGCGCAAAATTTTATCAGAACGCGATAAAACCATAAACGACGCGCGTGATAAAGCAACATCCGTTGATGCCGAAGTTCAGGCTAAAATGGAGCAGTACGAATCACGTCTCCGCGACGCAAAAAGTGAGGCTGCCAACCGCCGAGCCGAATCACTGAAAGCAGCACAGACAGAAGAAAACGCCATACTGGAAAAAGCACGAAAGGAAGCATCTGAATCCCTTTCATCAATCCGTTCCAAGGTTGCAAATGAAGCGACTGCGGCACGCGAACTGCTAAAGACACAAGCCGAGGCGCTGTCCAGTGATATTTGTGAGAAAATCCTCGGAAGGAGCCTGTAGTTTATGATTACGGTATCATCTCGCACTAAAAAAATTGCGACCGCAATATCGATGATTGCAGTTATTCTCGTTGCCGCATCAATCGGATTTGCCAACGAAGGGGGCGAAGCCGCTCACCATGTGGATAAAGGCGCACAGCTCAAGGATCTTGGCTGGCGGGTACTTAACTTTGTCGTACTTCTTGGCATACTCGTTTTTGCTATCAAAAAAGCAGATGTCAAAGGTTCTCTGGCTGCGCGTCAAACAAAGATTGAACAGGACCTGAAAGAAGCCGAAGAAGGTCGTGCAGCTGCAGAAGCGAAGCTGGCGGATTACACCAATAGAATAAATCAGGCATCCCAGGAAATTGATGCGATGCACGCAGCAATCATAAAAGAAGGGGAGCTTGAAAAAGAACGAATTATCAGCGAAGCAAAAATTGCCGCCAATAAAATTGTTTCCCAGGCATCACTCTCTGCTGAACAGGAAGTTCTTAAAGCCAAAAACGAATTGAGAGCAGAGGCTGCAAAGCTTGCTGTTGAAATAGCTACCGGCAAATTGACCGGCGCAATACAGAAAAATGACCACGACAAATTTGTCGGTGAATATCTTGACAAGGTGGTGCAAATCCAGTGATCAACAATACCCTAGCCCGCCGCTATGCCAAAGCGCTGGTTCAGATTGGCGCTGAAGACAATCTTATCGATTGTTTTCGCACAGAACTTACAGCAATTGAAAATTTATTCAGTGCAAACCTGGAGTTAAAAGCACTGTTTTCCAACCCGGCATTCACCGCTGAACAAAAAAAAGAAGTCATGAAGGATATTATTGCAAAAGCGACCTGTTCACCACTTGTTGCAAACTTCCTTTTACTTCTTGTTGACAAAAACCGCATAGCATTTCTTGATCAGATCGTTCAGACATACCAAACATTGGCTGATGAGCAGTCAGGAATTATCAGACCAATCATCAAAACCGCTTTTGCACTGGACGATAATCAGGTCGCCTCAATACAGTCCGCATTAGAGAAGCAAAGCGGGAAAAAAGTCGTACCGCAGGTTGAAATTGACTCATCACTACTTGGTGGTATTGTCACTCAAATCGGTGACATCGCATTTGACAGCACTGTAAAGACTCAACTCAAACAGATTCAAGATATATTACAGAAGGGGTAGGAGCTTCCATGCAAATCAGAGCCGAAGAGATCAGCGAGATCATTAAAAAGCAAATCAAAGAGTATGGCAAAGAGGTAGAAGTGTCTGAAACCGGCACAATCATCTCCATTGGTGACGGTATTGCCCGTATCCACGGTCTATCTGGCGCCATGGCAGGCGAACTGCTCGAATTCCCAGGCGGAATTTCAGGCATGGTTCTCAACCTTGAAGAAGACAACGTAGGCGCTGCTATTCTCGGTGAATTTGCCGAGATCAAAGAAGGTGACACCGTAAAACGTACCGGTCGTATCACCGAGGTTCCTGTTGGAGACGCTCTTATCGGTCGTGTTGTTAACGCTATCGGTCAGCCTATTGATGGCAAAGGGGCAATCAATACCAGCACCTTCAGCAAAGTTGAAATCAAGGCTCCCGGCATCGTTGACCGTAAATCGGTTCACCAGCCAATGGCAACCGGCCTTAAAGCTATTGACTCAATGGTTCCAATCGGGCGTGGTCAGCGTGAGCTTATCATCGGCGACCGTCAGACCGGTAAAACAGCCGTTGCTATCGACACAATAATCAACCAGAAAGGTGGCGACGTTGTCTGTATTTATGTTGCTATCGGTCAGAAACGTTCCACTGTTGCACAGGTTGTTTCCAAGCTTACCGAACATGGCGCCATGGATTATACAATTGTTGTTGCGGCTACAGCTTCAGAATCCGCACCTCTTCAGTTTATCGCACCTTACACCGGTGTAACCATGGGTGAATATTTCCGTGACAATGGCAAACATGCCCTGATTATCTATGATGACCTTTCAAAGCAGGCTGTTGCATACCGTCAGCTTTCCCTGCTGCTTCGTCGCCCACCAGGGCGTGAGGCATACCCTGGTGACGTTTTTTACCTGCATAGCCGTCTACTGGAACGTGCTTGTAAGCTTTCCGATGCCCGTGGAGCCGGTTCACTGACAGCTCTCCCAATTATTGAGACACAGGCTGGCGACGTTTCCGCTTACATTCCGACAAACGTAATCTCCATTACCGACGGTCAGATCTATCTTGAATCAGACCTCTTCTTCTCCGGTGTCCGCCCAGCGATTAACGTCGGTCTTTCAGTTTCCCGTGTTGGCGGATCAGCGCAAACCAAATCTATGAAACAGGTCGCCGGTACACTTCGCCTTGACCTTGCTCAATATCGTGAGATGGCTGCATTTGCCCAGTTCGGATCAGATCTTGACAAAGCGACACAGATGCAGCTTGAGCGTGGCGTGCGCCTTGTTGAAATTCTTAAACAGCCGCAATATCGCCCAATTCCTAACGAAAAACAGGTTCTGATAATCTTTGCTGCAAATAACGGCTTCATTGATGAATATCCAGTATCCGCCCTCAATAAATATGAAACAGAACTGTATGCATTCTTCGATAACCGTCAGGCTGATTTGCTAGCAGACCTGCGCGATAAAAAAGCGATAGATGACGATATCAAAGGTCGTATCATCGCAGCACTTGGGCAGTTCAAAAAGGAATTTACCGCGTAAACAAGGACGGTTTGAGACATGGCAAGCCTTAAAAGTATAAAAAAACGGATTGTATCCGTAAAAAACACGCGTCAGATTACCAAAGCCATGAAAATGGTATCGGCTGCTAAATTGCGCCGTGCCCAGGAGAATGTGGTAGCTGCGCGTCCCTACGCAAAAAAGATCTCTGAAGTTCTTCAGTCACTTGCAGGGAATCTGGAAGGCGATCTTCACCCTCTTCTTGAGAAGCGTGAAGCAAAAAAATTGCTTCTGATTGTTGTCACTTCTGACCGTGGATTGTGTGGTGGATTTAACTCCAATCTATGCAAAGCGGGTGATCGCTATATCAAGGAAAAACAATCATCATACCAACAGATAAGCGTTCTGACTGTTGGTCGTAAAGGGTATGAATTCCTTAAAAACCGTCATACTGTTTACAAGAACTTTCCCAATGTGATTTCAAAACCGAACTATCAAAACGCTGCCATGATGGCTCAAGAAGTTATTGATGGCTTTCTTGCGGGTGAATATGACCAGGTTGAATTGCTCTACAATTCATTCCGTACAGTTATGTCACAGGATATTACTTTCCAGCAGTTGCTTCCGGTTGTTCCCGAAACCGCTGTATCAGAAACTGATTCACCGGTTGAATATATATACGAGCCATCAGTTGGAGAGCTGTTATCTGAAATTCTTCCTAAAAACATTGAGGTTCAGATTTTCAAATCCATGCTGGAATCTGTGGCAGGTGAACACGGTGCCCGAATGACTGCTATGGATAGCGCTTCAAAGAATGCGTCGGAGATGATAGGAAAACTGACCCTCCAGTATAACAGAGCACGTCAGGCTGCTATTACAACCGAGCTGATGGAAATTATTTCAGGTTCAGAATCAATCAAGGGATAAATAAACGTAACGAAACACTATATGAGGCCGTACGGCCGCAGGAGGACACCGTTCCATGAGTCAGAACACAGGTAAAATTTCGCAGGTAATCGGCGCAGTTATCGACGTCGAATTTGAACCCGGCAAACTGCCGGAGATCTACCACGCACTGCGCGTGACAAATCCGGCCATTGATGACCGTGAAAACAATCTGGTGCTTGAAGTTGCCCAGCACCTTGGTGAAAATTCTGTTCGCACCATCGCCATGGACTCGACTGACGGTCTCAAGCGCGGTCAGGTCGTCATCGACACAGGAAAGCAGATCTGCGCTCCTGTCGGTGCAAAAACTCTTGGTCGCATTATGAATGTTATCGGTGAGCCTGTTGACGAAATGGGTCCAATCGGCAATGAAAAAGAGTACGGCATTCATCGTGAGGCTCCAACCTTCGAAAATCAGTCAACAAAAGTCGAAGCTTTCACAACCGGCATCAAAGTTGTTGACCTCCTCGCACCGTATGCACGTGGTGGTAAAATCGGACTTTTCGGTGGCGCCGGCGTTGGCAAGACAGTTCTTATTATGGAACTTATCAATAACATAGCCAAACAGCATGGTGGTTATTCAGTTTTTGCGGGTGTTGGTGAACGTACCCGTGAAGGTAATGACCTCTGGATGGAAATGAAGGAATCCGGTGTTCTTGATAAAGCTGCCCTTGTGTACGGTCAGATGAACGAGCCTCCAGGTGCCCGTGCTCGCGTTGCACTGACTGCTCTTTCTGTTGCTGAATACTTCCGTGATGAAGAAGGTCAGGACGTTCTGCTCTTTATCGACAATATCTTCCGTTTTACCCAGGCCGGTTCTGAGGTTTCCGCTCTTCTCGGTCGTATTCCTTCTGCTGTTGGTTACCAGCCTACATTGGCGACTGAAATGGGTGAACTTCAGGAACGTATTACTTCAACCAAAAAAGGTTCCATCACATCCGTTCAGGCTATTTATGTTCCTGCTGATGACTTGACTGACCCTGCTCCTGCAACAGCATTTGCTCACCTTGATGCTACAACCGTTCTTTCACGTCAGATTGCAGAACTCGGTATTTATCCTGCTGTTGACCCATTGGACTCAACATCACGTATTCTTGACCCACAGGTTATCGGTGAAGAGCACTACGCAGTTGCCCGCTCTGTTCAGTATGTATTGCAGAAATACAAAGATCTTCAGGATATCATCGCCATTCTTGGTATGGATGAACTTTCAGAAGAAGATAAACTGGTTGTTGCACGCGCACGCAAAATTCAGCGTTTCCTTTCACAGCCGTTCCATGTTGCTGAAGCATTTACCGGTTCACCGGGAAAATATGTTGAACTTAAAGACACTATCAAAGGTTTTCAGGAAATCGTTGCCGGCAAACATGACAGCATGCCTGAACAAGCTTTCTACATGGTCGGTTCAATAGAAGAAGCAATCGAAAAAGCTGCTAAACTGGCAGCAGTATAAATAAATCCGTAGGGGCGACCCCGTGTCGCCATCCACAACTGGGTAACCAGACGGGGTTGCCCCTACAAGGAATGATATATGGCTGAAAAAATGAAGCTTGAAATTGTAACACCATACAGCAAAGTTGTTGATATGGAAGTTGATGAAGTGACGGCAACCGGAAAAATCGGTGAGTTCTGCGTATTACCCGGGCATGCCCCTTTCCTGACATCACTTAAAATTGGTGAACTTGCGTACAAAAACAATGGTACTCTCGAACATCTTGCTCTGAACTGGGGTTATTTTGAAATCAAAGATGACAAGATTATTATTCTTGTAGAAACAGCTGAATCAGCGACAGAAATTGATCTTGAGCGTGCAAAAGCAGCGCACGGTCGGGCAGAAGAAGCTCTCAAAAAGCTACCTCCAGAAGACAAGCAATTCAAGGTATATGAAGCAGCCCTTGAGCGTGCTTTGATCAGGATGCAGGTTGCAGGAAAAGCTGCACGCAAATAAGCAAATCGACATACACACTATAAAAAAAGGGGTGACTATTTTAGTCACCCCTTTTTTGTGATTCTATTTTAATCGTTCAAACAGGCGCCTGAAAACAGATAAATTTTTCATAGCCAACAACAAGCCAAGAAATATTACACTCTACAAACAACAATGCCCTTCTGAATTTTCAGAAGGGCATTGTTGTCAATAACTGCGCTAATTTTTATCTATTCGCAGGTGAAGTTTGCTTCTATACGACGGTTCTGGGCTTTACCTTTAGCTGTTTTGTTGCTTGCAACAGGCTTGCTGAAACCAAAACCTTTTGATTCAATCCGTGCGGCATTAATTTTAAATTTTTCAATCAGGTATTTTTTAACGCTTTCAGCGCGACGTTCTGACAGTTTCTGGTTAAGCGCCTTGCTGCCAACATTGTCTGTGTGTCCATCAATTTCACCTTTTGCTTTTGGATATTCTGTCAGGAAGAGCCCAAGGACTTTCAGGTCTGTTTCGTATTTCGGTTTAATATTAGCTTTGCTGGTATCAAACTGAACCTTGATAACTGAAGGTTTATTACAGAAACGTTCGGCGGCTTTAACAGCGGCAGCGGACGCTTTTGGTTGAGCTGCGGCAACAACTTCAGGGCAGCCATTGGCATCAACTTTAGTTCCAGCCGGTGTGCCTGGGCATTTATCAAGATAATCAGGAATACCATCCTTATCAGAGTCAAGAGGACAACCTGCTTTATCAACGGCAACTCCAGCCGGTGTCCCAGGGCATTTATCAAGGTAGTCAGGCACTCCATCCTTATCGCTGTCAAGAGGGCAACCTTTTGCGTCAACAGCGACTCCTTTTGGTGTGCCTGGGCATTTGTCATCTTTATCAAATACTCCATCACCATCGCTATCTACAGGAGTTTCAACAACCACGACTGGTGCTGGCGGAGCAGCTTTAGGTTGTGCAACTTCAACAGGTTTTGGAGCTGGGGCTGCCACAGGTTTTGGAGCAGGCTGTGTGGCGCCAAAAGGTATATAAAGACCTACAGCATATTCAACAGCGTGTGTTGTTTCATTATACTTGTAAAGCAGATGACGAACATCACCACGAATAGCTATATCATCATTAATAAAATATTTTGCTCCCACACCGTAATCAAAAACACCTTTGCTTTTATTGGTGCTAGCCATCGGTGTGCCACCTTTGAAGTTCAACCCACCATAACCGGCTGCCAGATACGGTACAAATTTGTTATCTGGAAACATATGGTACAACAGCTCACCGCCATAACGGAACATATCGACATTACCAATACCGCTCCCCTTTGTTCCTTCTGTGTGGGCATAATCGAAAAGCGCCTCAACACCAAAACGTTTAGTGAAATTATACCCTGCACGCAGACCATAGACAGGGTTTGTTTCAAGGTGCTGTTTACCGTCAAAGGTTATCCCACCAACCATGGGAGAAATTGAAAATGTTTCTTCTTTGTTGGCTGCTGTTGCTACTGTTGCAGCGGCAAGCAATGAACCAACGACAATTAGTGACAATGATTTGTTCATAACGTTCTCTCCTTTAAAAAATAAACTTCATTTTTATCTTTTTATCACACTATTTTTAAAACACAAGATAAAAGACCTTAACGCTCTTCTTAAAATTTTTATACATCAATCTATTCTTGCATTTATCACTCCGCTTGTTTTATTCTTTGCACTACTCAATTATAAAGAGATCCGGAGGCTACCATGTTTTTCCCACAATTCAGGGCACGCAGAATTCGCGGCAATGAAAATTTCAGAAGAATGACCCGCGAGACATCAGTATCTGTCAATGATCTTATCTATCCAATGTTTTCTGCTTTTGGGAAGGGGATTAAAAAAGAAATTTCCTCCATGCCTGGCATATACCAGCAATCCATCGAACATATAGTGGAAGAAGCAAAAGAAGTTAAGGCGCTTGGAATACCGGCCGTACTTCTTTTTGGGATACCGGAATGCAAAGACTCCGTTGGGAGCGATGCATATTCAGACTCTGGCATCATACAGGAAACCATTCGTGCCATAAAAAGCAAGGTCCCGGGTCTGGCAGTCATAACTGATGTCTGTATGTGCGAATACACGGATCATGGACACTGCGGAATTATAGTTGATGGAGATGTTGATAACGACTCTACATTGGAGTTACTGGCAAAGGAGGCTCTTTCCCATGCCCGTGCTGGCGCTGACATGGTGGCTCCTTCCGATATGATGGATGGCAGAGTTGCGGCAATACGCGAGGCTCTTGATGAAAACGGCTACGACAAAATTCCAATCATGAGCTACGCCGTTAAATATGCATCAGGGTATTATGGTCCGTTTCGAGAAGCAGCAGAATCAACACCACAATTCGGAGACCGTCGTGGTTACCAGATGGATCCTGCAAATCGTCGGGAAGCATTCCGAGAGGCAGCATCAGATATTGATGAAGGCGCCGACATTATCATGGTAAAACCAGGGCTCCCCTATCTCGATATCGTTCGTGATATGCGTAATGAATTTAACATGCCGCTTGCTGTTTATAACGTATCAGGTGAGTACAGCATGATAAAAGGGGCTGCCGCAAATGGCTGGATAGATGAAGAGAGGGTTGTAATGGAGACAATGACAGCATTCAAACGCGCCGGAGCTGATATAATCATCACTTATCATGCCAAGGATGTGGCACGCTGGCTGAAATAATTTATCAACATAACTATCGTGGCGGTTTATCCAGATAACGGGGTAAGCCGCCTCTCACTTCAACCACCGGTCCATCCTCAAGCTCTTCCGATTCACCACTATCTTCACCATACTCCTCTTCTCCAGCTGCCCAATGATACAATTTTTGTGAATCCATAAGAACCGGTTTTGACGGCGTATTAAAAACACGCAGTTGCATCTCTTCATCATACAGCCCTATACAACCATGGGAAGCAGGACGACCAGGCAGATCGCGGGCGTGCAGCCAGTAGGAGACATTATCTCCCCCCACATGAAAACGAAGCGCATTGTCCATCGGATACTGCTCCTCATCATTGGCTGTTTTATACAACGAAGAAGTATGGTTTTTATGTCTTGTTGAGACACGGAACATACCGGTCGGAGTTTCGGTGGTCGCTTTACCGGTGGCAGCGGGGGCTGAAAACATTAGCTTACCGTATTCGTATGCACCGAGCCATTGCTCGGTTATATCAACCAGAATATATTTTTCATGCCGTAACGCTGGGGTATACAGCAACGGCATTGGACTGTATTTACGAATATCCTCCATGCGATCTGGGACCTTGATAGTCATGCCGGGATAAATATGTCGGCGGTCAATTCGATTAAAACGGGCAACCGCAACCCAGTCAGAACCAAAAAGTGATTCAAGAGTTTGATTCGGTTCAATAAAATGGGGATGCCACCGAATTTTGGCAACGCTTGGATATTCTACCCTTGAAAGATCCTCTTTTGCCGCATCAGTCGGAGATGCAGCCGGAATATCTGTACTGGTGGGAGTTCGCAAGACCGTTAGACCAACTAACATCAAGGTAAAAATTGTAATCAAAACAATTTTATGAGAATATTTCATAAGACTATAATGCATTCTTTTTTATTCCTGTATTCTATAAAGTTAAAGAGTACCATAGCTAAATCTTAAACTAATTCGTAAACCGATAATTCATCATCCCGACTTTTTGGACGGAAACCACCTAAAAAAACAGGCGCCCATGAAAATTGGGAGCTGGAGAAAACCAATGATTAAAACAGCCACCTTTGAGACACTACTCGCCGACACCAAACCTGACGGTTCTGGCGGGTACATTTTTGTGCTGGAAGGGAAAACATATCATTTAAAAGAGAGGGACGAAGTATGCCGAATAGCAGAACAACATGGCTATATAATCATCTATTGATTTTTCAGTGGACGAAGTATGACAGTAAAAATCTGGTTCTGATCAGACTGCGAAACCGAAATAACCATTTCCACATCAAATAATCTACCGCACACATCCCGTACCTTCTGACGGCTTACCGTCCCTATCAGAGTGCTGCTTCCCCCGACTAGAAACCCGGCGACTTCATCCTTAAGAAGTTCACCCTGCTCCATAAAATCAAAAACACTCTGTCCCAATAACTCTTGCTTACTCATACCTAGAAGCTTTTCAGCTTTCTGATTGCTTATCAACATTTTCCCATCCGGCAAAAATGTTATTATTGGAGATTGGGCTATTTCAATAAAATTTCGATACCGCTCTTCGGACTCAAGACGCTGAACCGTCTTACGTTCAAGTTCTGCCATCAGATCATTAAACGAAGCAATCAATTCCCCTATTTCATCATTGTCATCCCGCTGCAACCGTTCGTTAAAATTTCCGGTTCGTGCCACTCTTGTAATGCTGGTGGCAACATTTTTCACAGGTGTCAAAATAACTCGCCTCATAATCCAGCCGCTTGCAAGCACAAACAAAACAAGGACAGCAGCATCGTACAACAGATCGTATTTGAAATTATTGGCAATATCCTGATACAGGCTCTGCATCGGAACAGAAACGGAAACAGCACCAATAATCTCCCCCACCTTGTAGCTATATGAAAAATGACCTTTCGGAAAACGTTTCTGCACAAAAGTAGGGGCGTTATCATAGCTGCCATGACAGGTAAGACAAGATTGATCTGCAAACATGGGAAGTAGATAGCGCAAAGAACGCTTTCCCCCTTCGGAAACGACCTGCCAGCTCTCTCCGGATTTGCTACCCTGAAATGTTTTCAGCTGGTTGGCTTCATAATCATCAGGGCGATTATCCGGGTTGCGGTAACGAAGTGAAACCTGACGCACATAATAACTAGAACCTTGAGTCAGCTGGCGTGCAATACGGGTAGCGGCAACCTGTGGGATAAGATTTTGGTTGCGTGACGGTTCATCACTTACATTTTTGGCGAGATAATCCCTTGTTTCAATGATTTGACGTGAAATACTTCTGGCATAATCAATGGAACTTTTAAGAATTAATGACTGTTCCCGGCTATAGCTGTTGTAGGCAAGAGCAATAAAAAGCAGTACAAGGAGACAGGACGAAACCAGGTTGTATTTTGCATTTACTGAAAAACGGGCGAACAATGTCATAGCTCATTTCCTCATGGGAGATTATAACTGCTCTGCAAATCATGGCAAGGGTAATCTGGTGTTATTATGTTTAAAATCTATTGTTCTTGTGGTAGTTTGCATACCCTGAATCGCTAGTATTTGTTTTCAAATATGGGAGAAAATCGCATGAACAGAAAAGAACCCGCGCAATCCGGTAAAAACGGCTTTTTATCGGCCCTGCTGCTGTTTGCAGCTACTGTGGGGGTTGTGGCAATAATTGGGATCGCCGGGTATATTTTTTATCTGATGGCAAAACTTCCGCGCGTTGACCGCCTGGCGGACTATAAACCACCTATTGTCTCGCAGGTTTTTGGTGATGACGGGAGTCTGGTTGGAGAATTCTATCTGGAGCGCCGAATGGTTGTGGCGGTTGACAAGATGCCACGCAAATTGATTCAGGCATTTGTAGCTGCCGAAGATGCAAATTTTTATAGTCATAAAGGGATTGATTATCTCGGCATTATACGCGCTGCGGTGAAAAATATTATCTCCATGCGCAAAAAAGAAGGCGCTTCAACAATCACACAGCAGGTTACAAAATCAATGCTTCTAACACCGGAAAAAAAGTTTTCCAGAAAAATAAAGGAAGCAATCCTTGCCAAAAGGATGGAAGAAAAGCTGTCAAAAGATGAAATCCTATACCTGTATCTCAACCAGATTTATCTTGGTGCCGGAGCGTACGGAGTTCAGGTTGCAGCTGAAACCTATTTCGGGAAAAACGTAGATCAGCTGAATCTGGCGGAAATGGCGATGCTGGCAGGGCTACCAAAGGCGCCAAATGCATATTCTCCTGTCAAGCATCTTGATAAAGCACGAGAGCGGCAGAGTTATGTTCTGGATCGCATGGTTTCGGAAGGATACATAACAGTTGCAGAAGCCGACCATGCGCGCAAGACACCTCTTTCCATCCATCCGATGAAAAAAGTCAATTCAAATCAGTCAGCTTACTTTCTGGAACATTTACGGGTACAGCTTGAAGAGAAATACGGCGAGGATCAACTCTACAAAGGTGGACTTAAAATTTACACCACCATGAATGCCGAAATGCAAAAAGCAGCATACGAAAGCCTGCGTAATGGGCTTAAAACAGTAGACAAACGTCAGGGATTTCGGGGACCTATCAAATACCTTTCAGAAAACGAAGTTGAATCATTTTGCACAAAAGCTGAAGAATCTATTGACTCCGCCGCTCTGAAAACCGGCGAAACATACCAGGGAGTTGTTGTCGCCTTTGATCCGCCTAAAGGTGATGCAATCATACGGGTTGGGGAACGCAAGGGGGTTCTGTATCGCAAAAACATGGCGTGGGCAGGTAAACTCGGAATGGTTCAGAGCTATGGGAAACAGGATAAAAAGAGTAGAGCACTATCTCTTGGCGCAGTGATAGAAGTTTCAGTTGTAACACCTGACGTCAACCACGAGGGAGCTGAATTTGCCCTTGACCAGACTCCGGAAGTACAAGCAGCGCTTGTATCTATAGACCCCAAAACCGGCGGAGTAAAAGCAATGATTGGTGGCTATGATTTTCGTAAAAGCCAGTTCAATCGGGCTATTCAGGCAAAGAGGAATGCCGGATCAGCTTTTAAACCGATCATCTATACAGCAGCTCTGGAAAAAGGGCTAACCGCAGCAACTGTCATTGAAGATGCTGAAGTTGAGTACCCAAACGGTTCCGGTGGCGTTTGGAAACCGCAGAATTATGACCATACATTCCGTGGCCCGGTCACCATGCGCGAAGCATTGACCTATTCCATCAACATTGCCAGTATAAAGATTATGGAGCAGGTCGGCGCACCATATACTGCCGAATTCGCCCAAAAACTCGGTTTCAAATCAAGAATGGAGCCAAACCTTTCGCTGGCACTTGGCGCAGCCAGCATATCGCCATTTGAGTTGACAGCAGCATATGCAACCTTTGCCAATCAGGGGAATCAACTTCCTACCTACTTTATCAACAAAGTTACCGACAATGATGGCACGATATTGCAGCAAAATTCTCCTCCTGTACCTGTGCCGACAGTGTCACCAGAAGCATCTTATGTTATCACCAATTTGATGCAGAGCGTAGTTGCAAGCGGTACAGGTCACCGGGCATATCTCATCAACCGTCCAGTAGCCGGAAAAACCGGCACTACCAATGAAGCTAAAGATGCCTGGTTTGTTGGATACATACCTCAACTGGTAACAGGAGTCTGGGTTGGATACGATCAGGAACGTTCTCTGGGGACAGGGGGAACGGGAGGACAGGCATCGGCGCCGATCTGGGGAGATTATATGCAGAAAGCGACTGCAAACCTCCCGGTTGAAGAGTTCCTCCCAAACGAGAATATTTCTTTTGTACTCATAAACCCGAGAACAGGCAGACTGGCACGGGAAGGTACACCTGGCGCCGTTATGGAGTGTTTTATAAAGGGGACCGAACCGAATGCTTATGATGGTGAAGGGGGGGCAAAACGATAACCTTTAACTACATTGACTTGGAATTGGTATTAATCAAGTGATACTATTTCTGCAATCCCTGTTTTGTGACGGACAACATCTTCAACTTTCTTCCAGTCAACCCGATCACCTAATTTCTGCTTCATGATCATAGCCCGCGCTTCACGGGCTATTTCTATTTTTTTGTCGTACACATCCTTATGCGCTTCCAGCAGCACTTTCCCATTTTCGGTTACCGCCAATTTTACCGGGCGATATATAACTTCCCCTGGTGTGGACACCTTAACAGCATTAAACAGTTCTTCCATTTTATCGGGATAGACCCGGATGCATCCATGGCTGGCAAACCCATATATTGAACCCGGTTTTATCGTGCTATGGATCAAAATTCCAGGCAAGGAAGTTTTCATGGCAAATTTCCCGAGCGGATTTTCAGGACCGGGAGGAATACTGATAATCACCTCTTTACCATTATCTTCCATTTCCGATTGTATAGATGGTGGAACCGTCCAGGTCGGATCCTTCATTTTTGCCGTGATTTTAAATTTCCCAAGCGGTGTTCGCCAATCGTACTTTTCATTGGTTACCGGCACGCCAAGGGCTACAGGCAAAGAAATGCTAAGTTTCCCCTGTTTGAAAAAATAAAGGGTGCGATCAGGAACATTGATGATAATTCCATTATTAACTCTCTGCGGTATTATTTTACGGTTGTTGTAACGTAGTTTTTGCCCGACTTTCAGCGGTGCCCTGCTACTGGCTAATCTGTTCTCTCTGGCAATATGGTCTCTGCTTACCCCGAGTTTTGCTGAAACCAGCGGCATCGTATCACCTTTGACCACGGTATAAACGCCAACAGTCCCTATAATTTTATCTGAAATGATATCATCAACCTGTTCTTTTGAGTCAATCTCATCCGAAGTCTGTTTGTTTGTACTATCCAGCTGTTCAGAAACAGGGGAAGGCTCCTGGACCTTGCCAGTTGAGGAGATAAGTGGTGCTGATACTGCTGTTTCAGTAGCAACAGCTGGGTTCAGAGAGTGGGCAGGAGTCGGCGTTACTCGCTTTTCTGTGGCAGGTTGGGGGAGTTCCGGCACACCTCCCGGCAGAGAGGCAACTATAATACGAGTCTTCTGAAGCGCCAGAAGGTAGTATTTTTCTGCCAAAGCGAGTTGATTAGAGGTATAGTAACGATCTGCGGAAGCAACTGTTTCGGATGCGCTTGCAACTTCTTCTGGTAATTTTTTATCAATACCGGCGTAGCGTAACCGGTCAAGCATGGCGTGAGCATCCTGACCTGTCCCAGCGAACGTGTGTGAGGGCAACGACAAGCCAAGTGAAAAAGAGCATATTATCAAAAACAATATTATTCGAAATTTCATGGCATTAATTATTACAGCATTTTTAAACTTCTATCAACAGCTATTCTTTTTAAATGAGAGCAATAAATGACAAAGCATGAAACCGCTTTTATACCGACGACCCTCCAGGAAGCAGCAAAACTGGGCTGGCACGAACTGGATCTGATTTTTGTAACAGGTGATGCCTATATAGATCATCCCGCATTTGGAGTGCCACTCCTTGCACGCTGGCTTCAATCAAATGGTTTCAGAGTCGGAATTATTGCTCAACCGGACTGGCGTAGCAAAGATTCATTCATGGCTCTCGGTCGACCGAAACTTTGCTTTGCCGTATCTGCAGGAGCTATGGATTCCATGGTTGCTCACTACACCCCCGCCCGCAAACTGCGCCATGATGACGCTTACACTCCGGGTGGTCGCCACGGGGCGCGCCCCAATCGTGCAACCATGATTTACACCTCCCGCTTGAAGGAAGCTTATAAGGATGTGCCTATACTTATTGGAGGTATTGAAGCATCTCTACGGCGCTTTGCCCATTATGATTACTGGGAAGAGAAGGTACGCCGCTCGATTATCTTTGATGCCAAGGCTGATCTCTTAATTTACGGCATGGGAGAAACCCCGTTGCTGGAAGTTGTCAAACAGTTAAGAGCCGGTTCAAAAATCAACGAAATACGTGGTGTAAGAGGGACTTGCCGTATTGCCACAAAAGATGAGAACCTTAGCACTGAAAACATCTCTCTTCTCCCCTCTTTTGAAGAAGTTTCAGAGGATAAGCTTAAGTTCGCTGAAGCATTCCGTATTGCAACTCTTGAACAAAATCCGTGGAGCGCCCGAACCATGTTGCAAAAACATGGCGGACGCACTCTGATAGTATATCCACCTGCCATACCGCTCGACACCAATGCGATGGATAGCCTGTACCGGCTGCCGTTCAGAAAGATGCCGCATCCTGCGTATAAAGAGCTTATACCTGCCTGGGAACAGATCAAGGGATCCATAACCAGTCACCGGGGCTGTTTTGGCGGATGCGCCTTCTGCGCAATCACCATGCATCAGGGGAAATCGATACAATCCAGAAGCGAGCAATCAATTATTTCAGAAATAGAGCGCCTGGTTCAGGAACCGTGGTTTCGTGGCACTGTCAGCGATATTGGAGGTCCCACGGCAAACATGTACGGTTTATATTGTAAAAACAGAGAAGCCAGAACCGTATGCCGACGGGAGAGCTGCCTGTTTCCCAAACCTTGCGGCAACCTGGAATATAATGACACAAAAGCTGTTGAACTCCTAAAAAAGGCGCGTGCCGTAAAAGGGGTTAAACACCTTGCCGTTTCATCCGGCGTGCGGTACGACCTTATGGAACATCAGACAGGGTATTTCAAGGAATTGCTGGCACATCATGTAAGCGGTCTTTTGAAAGTCGCCCCTGAACATCTGGCAAACAAGGTTACCGCATTAATGCGCAAACCTGGACGCGGCTCATTTGAAAGCTTTTTGCGACGTTTCCGCGATGAGAATATCCGCATTGGCAAACGGCAACAGATTGTTCCATACCTGATTTCAGGACACCCGGGGTGTAGCATTGAAGAGATGCTGGAACTTGCGCTATCACTGAAAAAATTGGGGCTTCAGGTTGAACAGGTGCAAGATTTTACCCCGACTCCTGGTACTCTTTCCACCTGCATGTATCACACCGGCATTGACCCGGAAAGCGGGGCAAAACTTTATGTGGCGAAAACCGATAAGGAGAAGGGGTTACAAAAAGCAATGCTTCTTTCCCACATTCCCGATGAGCATGTCAAAATCCGCGAGGCGTTGAGAATAATCGGACGTATGGATATGATTCCTATTCTTCTCGGGACATCATCCAGGCACAAAAAAACCGGTTGAGAATATTCTCAACCGGTTGAAGCCAAAAGGCACTTTAATCTGGAACTTGAACTACTGTTTCTGTACGTTTGCAGCCTGCAGACCTTTAGGTCCTTGAGTAATATCAAACGTTACCGCTTCCCCTTCTGCAAGGGATTTGAAACCATCACCCTGTATCGCTGAAAAGTGAACGAACACATCTTCGCCACCGTCCTGCTCGATAAAACCAAACCCTTTTGTGTCATTGAACCACTTAACCTTACCCTGTGCCATTTTTCCTACCTCCTTTTTCCCCGGTCCTACGCCGGAATGTTAAATACCGCAATATTTTCCGGAGTCTTGATGCAGGAAAAGTGCAGAGTCTGGTTAAAACATGCTGCTTCAACGTTCTGCAAAAACTTCCGAAACTTGCTTCCAGTGTCGTTTATCACAGGCATAAAAGGCGTGTCAAGCAATTTTATAACGGTCAGGGAGCCTTTAATTCACTGTTTTTTGCTTGAAGTTTTTTAACCAGTTCGGGATACCCGTTGGAGGTTATTATCTTGTTAAATTGTGTGCGATAATTGGAGACCAGACTGACCCCTTCAATGACTACGTCATAAACAGACCATTTACCATTAAGCTTGGTCAGTCGATAATCAAGAGTATATTCATCCCGCTTTGCGGTGATAACTTTTGATTTCACTTCTGCGTGGTCACCATCAACTGTTTCCTTCAAATATACGATTTTTTCATTGTTGTACGATTCAATCTTGCTGGCGTATGAATTTTCCAGCAGTGATGCAAACAGATCCGAGAACTGCTTCTGTTCAGCCGAACTTCGCCCTGCCCAATGTTTTCCAAGTGATCGTTTTGCCATTTCAGAATAATTGAACACGGTGCTTATAGTTTTTTTAAGTGCGTGACGGCGTCTATTATCGTCCTTTTTCATCCCTTTATCAGTAACGATTCTCACAACCTCATCCACCGTTTTTTTGACATCATCCGTCACAGCGGCATGGGCAAATGATGACAGGCAGAATGAAACAAGAACAAGACAAAGACAACGTTTCAACATACTAATCTCCCTTTCTAATATCAGACAACGGCGCTTCGCCGGTTGCATAGTCCAGATTTGAGCGAGCTATGCGATAATTATAAATTGACTGAAAATATGCTCCCCGCATCTGGGCGTACATCTGAAGCGCCTCAAAAATCTCCTTGGCTGGTCCAACTCCGAAGTCGAAATTTGCAACCGACGTTACAGCCCATTTCTTTGCGTTGGTGTATCCCTTCTGGGTTGCTTTAGCGCTATTTTCCGCTTCTTTCAGTTCAAGATAAAATTTCTTTATCTGCAGCGGTATATTTGCATCAGCGTATTCTTTGGTACTCAACAAGCGATTATATTGAGCCTGTTCACCCGCCACCTTTGCGGAAGTGATCCCAAAATCAAGCTTCCAGCGGGCGCCAAGCGCCACACCGCCATTAATATGTTTGAATTGATCATTAATATATGGGTTTTTTACACGATCACGGTCATCGGCATACGCCCAGGAAAAGAGTCCGCCAAGAAAAATATCGGGATAATAGTGCGCTTTTGCCGCTTCCACCAACGCTGCACGAGCTTTCAAACCTTCTTTCAACTGTTTGTATTCTGGGCGTCTTTCACGCGCCTTTTCCACAAAAGCTTCAAACTCCGGCAGAACAACGTCAACCATTCCCAATCGTTCTGAACCGATCTCCAAAGGTGCATCCTGTGTCATACCAAGCCTGGCTTTCAGCGCTGAAAGAGCGAGCTTTTCGCCCTTCATAGCTTCTTCAAGATATTTCTCGGAAGCACCGGCAAAAGCATCAAGCTTATAAATATCCATCTCTTCAACACTGTCTGAACCTTGATCAAGAAGCTTCTTTGCTTTTTCCCTCGACTTGACCAATATTTCCTGAACCTCCTGAATCAACTCCTTCATCTCACGGGCAAGCATCAGACCATAATAATATTCGCGGACTTTAAGGGTTATTTCGTTTCCCTTCTGCTCTTTACGGGAACGGTCGACCTCAATGCCGTGGGTAGCGGCTTTCATGTTTTCGGATATTTTCCCAAAGGTATAGAGCGGCTGAATGATAGTCGCGTCTGCACTTGTAAACCAGGTCATCTCTTTGAAACTGGAAGTTTTATCCGTTTTCAGAAGTATCAAATCCTCCTTGCGCGCTTGAGGCGCAGGACCAAAAAGCGAGAGCAGTTCAAGTTGCGGATAGCGATACCCCTTTGCCTCTTCAAGCTTGCTTGATGTGAGCTGAATGTCAGCCTGGGCTTCACCAAGCTCCGGAGCAGTTTTGAGTGCAATCCTGATACAATCATCAAGAGTAAGAAGCTGACTTTTTGCCGATTCAATATCGGCTGCAAAAACAGACTGAACGCTTATTGCCAAGCAAAATGCACTATATAAAATAATCCGTATATTGTTCATACAACGCTTCCTATTCTGAATAGACAACAGACCAATTTCAAATTTTGATCCCCTCACGAATTTTCTTTATTTCAATGGCAAAGCACAAAAGCTCCAGATGCAAGGCTTGCGAATCTTGAGGAATGAAGCGTAGTTACAATCTACGCTGCAGTGACGAAAGAAGAGCGTAACGAAGCAGATGGACTTTTTGCGAAGCCATTAATTATACTTTCCCGTGGATAAACTTGCTTATCAACTCCTCAATATCAATAGCTGATTCCGTATCCCGGATAGAGCTGTTTTCCTTTAAAAAGGTTTCCGAGCCGCCCGGTTTGAGCTTTATGAATTTGTCCCCGATAATACCGCTGGTTCGTACAGACGCAATACTATCGTCCGTTATTTTCATGCCGCTTTTAATCTTAAGATATGCGATAGCCCGGTCCCCTGACTTGGCATCCAGAGCGATGCGATCGACCTTGCCAACCTCAACACCGGCGACCTCAACACGCGCCCCCGGCTTCAGACCGGAAACTGAATCAAAACTGGCGGCTACTGTAAAATAATCTCCGCCGACCAGCTCCATCTTGCCAAGTTTGATTGAAATATATCCTAGAGAGAGAATCCCGATTACCATGAAGATTCCGACAATCATTTCAAGTTTTGTATTATTCATATATTCACCTCATTATTCCAGTATCAAATCATCTGGATCGGTCCATCCAGACTGCCACTTATAAACTGGCGCACAACCGGATGGCTGGAATTTTTAATCTCTTCACCACTTCCGTATTGAATGATTTCACCTCGGAACAGCATCGCGACAGAATCAGCAATATCAAAAATATCAGGAATCTCGTGTGAAACAATAACCGCAGTAAAACCGAACTTTTTCTGGGTTTCCTTGATCAACTGGTGAATAGCCCGCTTGATAATCGGATCAAGACCTGTGGTCGGCTCATCAAAGAGAATTATGGATGGTTCCAGCAGAAGCGCCCTGGCGAGCCCGACCCGCTTTCGCATGCCACCGGAAAGTTCGTCCGTATATTTCTGCTCAACATTTTTCAGCCCAACATCATCAAGGGCAGTTTTAACTCTCCGGGATATTTCATCCTTTGAAAACTCTGTTTTTTCCTGCAGCGGGAATGCAACGTTTTCAAACACGTTCATTGAATCAAAAAGCGCAGCATTCTGAAAAAGCATCCCGAATTTTTCACGAACACGGTTTAGCTCTCCCCGCCCCATCCCTACAATTGATTCCCCGTCTATCAGCACATCACCACTGTCCGGCTTTGCCAGTCCGATAATGTGACGCAACAGAACACTCTTCCCCTCGCCGCTCGGTCCGATAATAGCGGTGATTTTACCATCAGGAATCGTCAGATTGAGACCATTCAGAACCTTTTGACTACCGAAAGATTTATGAAGATTGTGGAGTTCAATCATTGCACACTCACAACAGAATAGATGTGAGGAAATAATCCCACACCAGAATCAGTACCGATGTTAACACCACAGATTCAGTCGTTGCCTTTGAAACCCCCTCGGCGCCACGACCAGTCATATACCCTTTGTAACAACTGACCCAGGCGATGATTACCCCGAATGAAAACGATTTCACAAAGCCGGAATAGACATCACGCCAGACCACCGCTTTTTCCATTTCGTAAAAATACGCACCCGGATTTACCCCGAGCAGTTTCACTCCAACCAGCCAGCCGCCATAAATACCGACAACATCAAAAATAGCGCAGAGCAGGGGGAGCGAAATCATTGCAGCAATAAACTTTGGGGTTATAAGGTATTTGAACGGATCAAGCGCCATTGTTTCCAGAGCGTCAATCTGCTCTGTAATACGCATTATACCTATTTCAGCCGTTATGGCACTACCAGCGCGACCGGTGACCATAAGCGCGGTCAAAACAGGTCCGAGTTCACGAATAAGTGAAAGGGCAACTGCTGTCCCAAGCATCCCTTCTGAACCGAACTTTGCAAGCGTGTAATATCCTTGGAGACCAAGCACCATGCCTGTAAAACCTGCAGTCAGGAAGATAACAAACAGCGATTTTGCACCAATAAAACTGATCTGTTTGATTATCAGAATCGGATTACCAGGATTCCGGAAAATCATCCCGAGAGAATATAGAAAGAACCAGCCAATCCGACCAAGCTCCCCCAAAAACCCGATTGTTATGCGCCCCAGAGACTGAACCACCGCAACTCCAAGCAATAGGATACAAAAACCGTAACGGATTTTTATATACCAGTATATGCTAATAAGTAAAGCAATTTTAAGTTAAAATCAGAGCATCGCTCACACAAAACTGGAAAAAACCTGATTTGAAAGCAGCATTCCCCGCTGCGTCAGAGCAATATCTGACGATCTCTTTTCAAGCAGACCGTGCGAGATACAGCGGGCAATTTCTGTTGCATACTTTTCCTGAAGGGAAACAGCGAATTCCTCATAAAACCGTTGATAGCTGATACCGTCAGAGAGGCGCAAACCGAGAAATATGAACTCCGCCATGGCATCGGCGCGGCTCAATGCGCTATAATCATGTCGCGGCAGTTCGCCCCTCTCTAGGAGTGAGTGATAGGTTTCCAGATTGTCAACATTACTGAAGCGGATTCCATCACCATTTTTCATAAGCGAATGAGCCCCGGCGCCAACACCAAGATAACCATCACGTTTCCAGTAGCCGCTGTTGTGCTGTGAACGGTAGCCTGGTCGGGCATAATTGGAAATTTCGTAATGTTCATACCCCGCTTTTACAAGAAAAGAATCTGTCATTTCAAACATTTTAGCTGACAATTCATCATCAGGAATAGTATCGGTATCGCAAGCATATTTTGCAAAAAATGGCGTATCCTCCTCTATAGTTAGCCCATAAATTGAAAGATGTTCCGTAGAAAGTTCAACCGCGCTTTTAAGCTCATTTTCCCATTCAGACAAAGTCTGACCAGGCAAACCGTGGATCAGATCAACTCCAAGATTATCAAACCGGGCTGCCCGTGCCGCTGTAACAGCTTCCCTCGCCCCCGCCACAGTGTGAATTCTCCCTAGCAGCTTCAACATACGGTCGTCAAAGGACTGCACCCCGAGAGAAATCCGGTTTACACCACAACTCCTAAACTCCTTGAAACTGCCCGCCGTAACAGTCCCGGGGTTTGCCTCCAAGGTAATTTCAGCACTCCCTGAGACAGGAAAACATTGATGTATTGTTTCCAGGATCATGGCTATTTGAGTCGGCTTCAATAGTGATGGGGTTCCACCACCAAAATAGATCGATTCAATGCGAGTCGCAGCAGTTTCAATGGAGGCAAGCTTCAGCTCTGAACACAATTGCCGACAATAGCGCGCAATTGCATCATCGGATGACGGGACTGAAAAAAACGAACAGTAGGAACATTTCTGAACACAGAAGGGAATATGAAGATAGATTCGTGTAAACATTAGTTTGCAATTTTAACGGTAATCGGTACAATAAGTCCACTCTAAACAAGGACGAAGGGATCTTTATCATGAAACGAACCATTGCAACTGTTGCGGCAATTGTTGCGTCTGCTGCCATGACAATACCGGCGCTGGCAGCCGGCAAAGGTGAACAGATTTTCAACCAGAGATGCGCCATGTGCCACAAGGTAAAAGGAAAAGGGGGCGCAATCGGACCAGAACTGACAAAAATTTCCGCCCGTTTAAAAGAAGCTGACATCATCGCCCAGCTGGAAAATCCGAAAAAGAAAAACCCGTCCAGCTCCATGCCATCATTCAAAGCTCTCTCTAAAGCTGACACCCACGAACTGCTCACATATCTGAAAACATTGAAGTAAGCATCCCGGTCTCTCTACTACAGAGAGACCGTTTTTATTGGGGATTCCATGCGATTAAAAGAAGAACTGATTCAGCGACTGGCAGAAAAAATCTACAACGATCTTTCCGCAGCATCGCTTATAACTCCCAAGCGTGACCGGGGTGCGGTTGTGGCAGGAATCGTCAAGGCGGTTGTGGCAGACCAGAATCAGGAACAGGCGCTTGAAAAAGATGCCGAGCGCTTGATGAACGAGAGTATCTCCGCCATGGGGCGTGCCGGTCTTGAGATTGACCGCCGCAAGATGCTGACCATGATCAAAAGCAAGCTTGCCAAAGAACGCAAAATAGTTCTGTGAGGATTACATGAGTATTTCTGAAGAGCGTGTATCACATATTTCCCACAAAATACTCGAACAAATATGGCGCGATGACCTTGCAGACTGCCCGGACGAACGAAGGGCGCTTGATTGCGTCAAACAGAGCATAACAGTTTTCTTCAGGGGAGCCGACGAACTTGACGAACTGGTTCGGGGAAAACTTAAATCAAAAACTCCCGGAAGCCGGGAATATGAAATTTTGTATCACAAATATTACCAGGAAGAACAGGCTCGAAGAAAATGGTAACATTTAAATTTCTCCGTTTTTCCCTCCCTCTTCTCATTCTTTGCTTGTTATCTGCTTGTGTTGCTGGAACAAAAGTTCGTGATTTCGGGACGTTTGATCCTAAACTGCAACGTGATGCGCTCTATATTATTCCATTCAACACAACGCTTGTGCCGCCAGGAATCGGGGAACCGGTTTTTAACAACTTTGTAGATCTGCTCAACAAACAGCGAAAAAGTACAAATATTGAGCGATTCGTTATTTTAAAAGAAGAGCTGAAAGAAGTTGAGCCGGCATGGCTCGTGAAACAGAGCTACGTTTCCGGCGATATATGGGGATTTGTTGAAAGCTCCGGCTGCTGTTCCACTGAAATGAAAGCAAAATCAAGAATATACCTTTATGAGCCTGGGAAAACAGAGCCATCGCTGGAGGTTTTTGTTCCGGTTGAACTCTTTTTTGAGCACGACCGGCTGTCAAATCAGGCAGCTCGCGAACAACTGTCGAGAAAGCTGGCGTCGGAGCTGGTTAAAAGCATCATGCAACGCCTTAACTATTGATAATCCCCGCACCATCACACACCATACAAATCATACTGCTTGATTTCAGTTTTTTTTGATCCACAACAATACGAAAGGCTTTCGATGTTTTCCTGCCGCCCAATCCTTATTCTACTTGCAGTTGTTACAGTAACTTTCTCCTCACCGGCATACGGCTCGGACAACCTTACCCTTGCCGCTTCACTAATCCGTGCAAAGGAATATGCAAAAGCTTCCGCCATACTCGCCAAATCGACTAAAAGCCCGCAGCGTTCCTTAATGCTGGCAGTAACAGCACTGCGCCAGGGGAATGCTGATGAAGCGTTAAACCTCCTGAACGGTCTTGATACATCATTGCCGCTTGTCGCTGACTATGTGGCGCTTTATCAATCAGAAGCATTGTTCAAGCTTAAAAATTATAAGCAGACGTTATCACTGGCTTCCTCCATTTCAAAGCGGTTCCCGTCTTCCATTTTACAGCGACAAGCAGAGAAAATAGCTGCAGACGCCCTCTACTTGAGTGGTGATTTAAACAGCGCCGTGTCAGCATATCAACATTTTGTAGATACTCATCGCACCGGAAACGATACAGCCGAAGCACTTTTTAGAGCGGCTCAATGCAGAGAACTTACCGGCGATAAACCAGGAGCATTGCGATCATATCGAGCACTCTGGCTAACCTTTCCCCTTTCCCACCATGCCAAACCTGCAGGGGAAAAACGGATGGAGCTGGAAAAACAACTCGGGACTCCCCTTCCATACAGCAGCGATGAATTACTGAAACGAGCAGAAAATCTATACAACTCCGGCAACTATTCCATGGCATTGCAAACTATTGAAATGATACCCAAAGACCGTCAGTCACCTTCCTTACAGGCACAGCTTGACATCAAAGCCGGCAAGGCGACCTATCGCCTGAGGAACCGGAAACAGGCCGAGAAGCTTTTTGCCGAGGCAACAGAGAAAAGCCCGATACAAACCGTAACCGCTGAAGCGAAATACTGGCAGGCACAGGCTCTGGAACGGCTGGATCAGGATGAACGGGCATTTTCAATCTACACAAACCTTGCTTCGGACTCCAAAAAACATGAGTTTGCAGATGACAGCATCATGGCTGCTGCCGCCATACGCAAGGGACAGGGGCGCTACCGCGAGGCGATTGCACTATACGAAAAAATCCCCCGCGAATATCCACGTTCGTCATTCCTTCCCCGAGCCAGATGGGAAGCTTCCTGGAGCAAATACCTTGGGGGCGATTATGCTGCAGCATCAGAAAGTTTCAAACAACTTATCAATGATCCGTCCAACAGGGAAAAAGGGTTGTATTGGCTTGCACGCTCTTTCCAGCGACAGGGGCATGAGAAGGAGGCAGCAGCCTGGTATGATCTATTGCTCAAGGAGTTTGGAGCAGGATTTTATGCCACATGGTATCGAAAACAGCATCAGACAAAAGATGCCCGTGAACCACTTGGCACCCGGTACGGAGCAGAAGCGTTACCGTTTATGCCCGGTTTTGATAAACCTCGACTCCTTGCATCCATGGGGCTGGGAGAAGAAGCCCGTGCCGAGATGAAAGTTCTACGAAAAAAACTGGATGACAAAAAGTCGGCTCCTGCTGCAATTGCAAGGGTGTATCTTGAGATTGAAGAGTACGGAGCGGCAATAAAAGTTTTTCAACAGAATCAACCCAAAAGTTACGACCAGCAATCATTACCGTTCTGGTCTGCCGGTTATCCGCTTGTCTATTCTGACCTGGTAATTCACCACACAAATGTGAATAATCTCTCCGCCGGGCTAATATATGGAGTTATGCGGGCAGAAAGCGCATTTAATCCGACGGTGCGCTCACCGGCAGGTGCAGTCGGCCTGATGCAGCTTATGCCAGCAACGGCAAAAATGACTGCCCACGAAAAAGGAACCTTTAACGCAAAAAAACTTCTGGAGCCGGGATATAATATCAGCATCGGAACCAGGCACTTCAAGGATCTGCTCAAAGGGTATGACGGTGAGGAAATTTATGCCATTGCAGCTTACAATGCCGGAGCAGCAAGCGTTGCACGCTGGCGAAAAGCTTTCAACCGGCTTTCCATGGATGAATTCATAGAAAACATTCCGTATCAGGAAACACGGGACTATGTTAAGAAAGTGTATGCTTCAGCCGCAACTTATCGACAATTATACGGTCTGAAATAATTCCGGAGCAGTGCAGCACAGGGGGAACCATGACATCAAAGCGACTTGCCGCAATCGACATCGGAACCAACTCTATCCGCTGCATTATCGTAGAGCCTGATCTGACAGGCGGTTTCAAGCTGCTTGACGATGAAAAAAGCACAGTGCGTCTTGGAGAAGGACTTGCCAGCACCGGATGCATTTCAGAGCGTGCCTCTGCCCGTGCTCTGGAGAGCATGGAGCGATTCCGTAAACTTATTGATGGTATCGGTGTGACTGCCGTGGAAGCGATTGCGACCAGCGCCATGCGAAAAGCTAATAACGGCGAAGCACTGCTGGATGCAATGTCCCGTAAGCTCGGACACCAGATCCGTATTATATCAGGTGTTGAAGAAGCCGGACTAGCCATGCTTTCCGCGCAACGGCACTTTGATATGGAATACAAACGGTATGCTGTCTTTGACATTGGTGGTGGCAGCCTAGAAATTGCCACTGCCCTGGGAAATCATGTAGAGGAATATTACTCCCTTGATCTCGGCGCCGTATTAATGAACGAAATGTTTATCAATGAAGATCCCGTTTCTCCTGCAAGCCTTAAACGGCTAAAAAGATACGTCCACTCATCCCTGAAAAAGCATCTGCATCTTTCTACACCGCTGCAATCACTGATCGGCTCGGGAGGTACGGTTACCGCCCTGGGCGGAATGGCAATGAATGCCCGGGGAAAACTGTATACTTCAATTCATGGATATGAAGTGCTTCGTTCTGAAGTCGTGCATACGCTCTGCATGCTGACCCGTAAGAGCGTAAAGGAGCGAAGCCTCGTACCGGGGCTGAATCCGGATCGAGCCGACATTATCGTGGCTGGAGTTGCTGTGGTGGAAGCGCTCATGGAATATTGCGGCGCAAACCAGTTGCTGGTCAATGAGCGCGGCATACGCGAAGGGCTGATTATTCGTGCAATGGAAAAGAACGGCATGGTCTCTCCCCTACCTTCCCCCCGTTCTTGGAAAGAATCCGCACGCGAATTTGCCCGTTCATGCAAATGTGACGAGCCTCATTCAAACCAGGTTGCTTCTCTTTCACTATCGATTTTAGATGCTGTGGCAACTCGCTATGCGATTCAAAAAAGTGACCGTAAAATTCTTGAAGCTGCCGCAATTCTTCATGATTCCGGCTATTTCATAGCCTACAAAAGCCATCATAAACACTCATACCATCTCATTCGCCATTCCGAACTGTTTGGATTTACACCGCGAGAAAGGGAAATCATTGCCCAGATTGCCCGTTATCACCGCAAGTCACTCCCAAAGCAGAAGCATGAATCATTCGGGGCGCTACACCCGGCCGATCAGCGCAAGGTTCTGCAACTTGGAGGGATCCTGCGACTTGCTGACGGTCTGGATAGGCGAAGAAACAGCGCCGTTGAAAAGATAGTCTGCTCCGTTAAGGGGAAAAAATTCCATCTCCAACTAACTGGTTCAGAAGATCTGTCGGTGGAGCGTTATGGTGCTTCAGCAAAGAAAGATCTGTTTGAAAAAGCATTCAGCATGGCAGTTGTATTATCCTGAAAACACTGATAAAGTAACCGTTAAAATTTGTCACACCGGAATAGTTTAATATCCCCCCTCCCCGGCACAATCCGGGGTTTTTTATTGTAAAAGGAAAGAAGGAGCTGCATGAATTTTAAAGATTTTGCATTTAACCAGACCATTGCAACAAATATCAAAGACGCCGGATTCGCAACCCCTACCCCAATTCAACAACAGGCTATTCCAAAAGTTCTTGAAGGAAACGACATCATGGGTCTTGCCCAGACCGGAACCGGCAAGACGGCAGCGTTTGCCTTGCCTATTCTGCAACGGCTTATGAATGGAAAAACCGGTAAAGTCCGGGCACTGATTATCGCTCCGACCCGCGAGCTTGCCGAACAGATTCATGAAACATTCACCACGCTCGGTAAAAAAACCGGACTCAAAAGCCTCACAATATACGGAGGGGTTAATATAAACCCCCAGATTCACGCCCTGAAACATGGCGTTGATATTGTGGTAGCCTGCCCGGGCCGCCTGCTTGATCACTTGAGTCAGGGAACAGTCAGCTTTTCAGCTCTGGAGATGCTGGTGTTAGATGAGGCGGATCAGATGTTCGACATGGGGTTTCTCCCCGATATCCGCCGGATTCTGAAGCAGATCCCGGTCAAGCGCCAGACACTCCTTTTCTCGGCAACCATGCCGCCGGACATCAATAAACTCGCACAAGATACACTGCACGATCCAGTCATCATAAAGATCGGAAACACAGCTCCTCCCGTAACAGTATCCCATGCCCTTTATCCTGTTGAACAGCACCTGAAAACAACTCTGTTACTGGAACTTCTGAAAAATACCGACACAGAATCCGTCCTTGTTTTTACCCGCACCAAACACCGCGCTAAACGTCTCGGAGAACAGCTGACAAAAGCCGGTTACAGATCAGCATCGTTACAGGGGAACCTTTCTCAAAACCGCCGTCAGGAGGCTCTTAACGGTTTTCGTGACGGCACATACCAGATTCTGGTGGCTACAGATATCGCCGCCCGTGGCATTGATGTTTCCCAGATTTCCCATGTTGTCAACTATGATATTCCTGACACCCCGGAAGCATACGTCCACCGTATCGGACGAACCGGACGAGCAGCAAAAACAGGGGATGCTTATACAATGGTAACGGCTGAAGACAACGCCATGATTCGCGCCATTGAGAAAAAACTTGGAGGTTCATTGGAAAGACGGATTGTTAATGATTTTGACTACACCGTCCCCCCGCCGAAAAAAGATATTGAGTTTGCCAGACCACCACGTGAACCGAGACCACAGCGGAAACCATTGGACGACAAGAAAAAACCTCCCTTATCACTCAACCCGTTCAAAAAAGAGGGGTCTGGCAGTAAACCAGCAAACCATCAGCATCAGGGGCAACAAACAAAGCCAAGGAATAGTTCACCAAAGGGAATGCATAACAGCTCACAGCGTGGTAAATAGCTGAAACAATACACAGAAATTTCATTGCCGGTTGACGTAAATCTGACGTTATGTTTTAATCCCTGCATGCATAAGAATGCTTACATAGCTCTCGGTTCCAATCAAGGTGACCGCGAACTTTATCTTTTACGGGGAATCGCTGAAACAGGTCGCCTGGAGGGATGCCGGGTAACGGCAATTTCCCCTTTCTATGAAACATCCCCGGTAGGAGATCTGCAACAGCCAAATTTCTACAATGCGGTTATCGAAATTGAAACCATACTGGAACCGATGCAACTCCTTGATGCTCTGCTACATATTGAAACGGAAATCTTCGGGAGAGTGCGTACGACCCGGTGGGGAGCGAGGACAATGGATCTGGATCTCCTCCTCTTTGATGGTCTGAATATGGAGAATGAACGACTTATACTTCCCCATCCAAGGTTGCATGAAAGACGTTTTGTGCTTCAGCCGCTCAATGATATAGCCCCTGAAATAACGCATCCACTTCTCGGAAAAACGGTGTCTGAATTACTATCCGTGCTTGATTCAAACGAAACAGTCACAAGAATATAAGGAATTGAAATGATACGAATCTTGATGTTGGGATTGTTGGCGTACATCGGCTATCGTATAATTGTTTCCATCTTCTCTGAAAAGAAACATTCGGACAAAAAACAGAGCGTAAGCGATAACGCTGCTACAACTCATCGTGATCCGATATGTGGAATTTACGTTTCAGAAGAAGATGCTGTTATAGGTCGCCTCCATGGGGAGCGATATTATTTCTGCTCCCATGACTGCCTGGATAAATTTAGAGAAAAGCTGGAGCACACATAAAAAGGAGAATGGCATGAAATTTTTTATCGACACAGCGGATGTGAAAGAGATTCGTGAAGCGTATGAACTTGGTCTTGTGGATGGCGTTACAACCAACCCGTCACTGATTGCAAAATCAGGGCGAAAATTCAAGGATGTTATCAAAGAGATTGTTTCCATTGTCGATGGACCGATTTCTGCGGAAGTTATTGCCCTTGATGCTCCCGGGATGTTGAAGGAAGCAAAGGAACTGGCAAAAATTCACAAGAATATCGTCATAAAACTTCCCATGACCCCTGAAGGACTTAAAGCAACCAAGGCATTGACTGAAAAAGGGATAAAAACCAACGTCACCCTGATTTTCACCCCCATGCAGGCGCTTCTGGCAGCAAAAGCAGGGGCAACATACGTTTCTCCGTTTGTTGGTAGACTTGATGACATTTCCCAGGACGGCATGGGAATAATCGAGGAAATTCGTACCATTTTTGATAATTACGGCTACACTTCAGAAATTATCGTTGCAAGTATCCGCAACCCTATCCATGTGCATAATTCTGCCCTTATCGGCGCTGATATAGCGACCATACCGTATTCTGTCATGATTCAGCTTGCAAAACACCCACTGACCGATGCCGGGATTGCCAAGTTTCTGAAAGATTGGGAAAGCGTTCCGAAGTAGAGGTGGTAAAAGCTGCTAAATGGTTTTCGGATTGGAAAGGAGGGATTTTTATTTCTGGCAAGGAAATCAAGAAATTGCGCGGAGGCGTACATCGGTACGCCGCACAAGCAAGGTCGAAGATTGACACAGCCAGCGGTGAAAATCACCCTTTCCGGACGAAAACTAAACAGGAAGGATGCTTAACGCTTCTGCAGCTGCGATTCTGGTTGATGCGTGTGGTGAGAGCAAAAGCGCACTGATTCCTGTAAAAGCTGTTATATCATTAAGTTTTGCGAGAGTTAGCGCTGCTTCCGCCTCAAGCATACCGTCATTCGCTTCAAGAAACGGGCGGAGAACTGAACAGATTTTTTGTGACATGGGAAAATGAGAAAGCGCTGTGATTGCTTTTGCCTGAACAGCGCTATTTCCATCATCAAGCCTTGCAAGAATAGTTTCTATCGTTGAAGGGACTGCCATAATTCCTAGCGCTTCAATCGCTGCCGCCCTGATATCGTCCTCTGGTCGACCTGCGCAATAGATCAACGGCGCAATAACCTTTTCACCGCCAATTTTACCCAAAGCATATATCGCAGCAACACGCGCTCCGGTATCGCCGGTTTTCAGTATTTCAAAAATCTGCTCGCAGTCACAAACCGCCTCAAGTTTCTCAATAGAGCTTGCGGCGGTTTTGCGTACGTCCATATCCGGATCTTTCAGAAGCGGTGTAAGTAATTCAATTCTTTGTCTGGTGGTTTTATTCATACTTCCTTTGTAGCAGATTGATTTTTTAACAGCAAGGTGCAAAATTTTGACACTTGAATAGGAAAGTACGCTTTGCTATATTATCGGACGAATATAGTCAGGAATGCGTTGCGTGACAGAGTTGTCTACAATCACGCCTGAACCATCGAAAAGGAGAACCGTATAAATGTCACAACCGATTGAAATAAAACAAGGTCTTTACTGGATCGGCTCCGAAGACCCGGATTTGCGTGTTTTTGATGATCTTTTTCCAACGGAACATGGAACAACCTACAACTCCTATCTATTGAAGGGGTCTGAAAAGACCGCTATAATCGACACAGTCGAACACAAATATGTTGATGCTTTTATGGATCGGGTTCGTTCTCTGGTTGATCCGGCAAAGGTTGATTATCTGATTGTAAATCATACGGAACAGGATCATTCCGGATCCATCGCCTATCTGCTGCAACAATGTCCAAATGCGGTTGTAATCTGCACGACCGCAGCAAAAAACTTTCTTGCCAACCAGCTTCGCCAACCATTTCCAGTGCAGACTATTAAACATGGTGAAACCATCAATCTGGGAGGCAGAACTCTCCGTTTCATCATTGCTCCGTTTCTCCACTGGCCAGACACCATGTTTACTCGCCTTGAGGAGGATAATATCCTCTTCAGTTGCGATGCATTTGCAGCTCATTACTGCGAACAGGGGAAAATATTCAATGACGAGGTGAATGATTTCACCTCTGCACGACACTTCTATTTTGATTGTATTTTCCGACCTTTCAAAGACAAAGTGCTCGCAGCGGTTGAAATGATACGCCATGACGTAATCGATATGATATGCCCCAGCCACGGGCCGATTATCCGAAAGGATCCATGGCGGGTCATCCAACAGTTTGAAACATGGAGCAAGCCGACAGAATCGACATCAAAAAAATTGTTTATCCTGTATATTTCGCCCCACGGCAATACGGAAAAAATGGCACAGACAGTCGCTGACGGTGCAAGTACCGTTTCGGGAGTGGAAACTATCAGCTATCATATCAGCCATCTGAGCTCCAGTGAACTGCGCAACATAATGGAAGAAGCAGACGCTCTCATATTCGGCATACCGACCATTAACCGTGATATTCCAAAACCGATGTGGGATGTATTGGCGTATTTGAGTACCGTGAAGCTGAAAACTACCATTGCCGGTCTTTTCGGCAGTTATGGGTGGAGTGGTGAGGCTTGTAAAATGGCGGAGGAACGCCTGAAGGGAATTGGATTCAAACTTCCGCTCCCCGCAGTGAGAACGACCTTTACACCGGTAGAGGAAACTCTTGAGCAGTGCCGCGAGTTGGGGAAATCATTAGCTTTGGAAACGCTGCAAAGATAATCGCAACGCTTCATTTAATACAGTGAGACACAGTATAACGCAGAGAAAAGAATCAGTTCAGTTTTAAATCTTTGATGTTATCTCTGTCTCACTGTCATTCAACACTCATTTAAGAATTAAAAAGGTCTTTCCAATATGGCGCATCGGTAACTCCCGGATATGGGACGGATTGCACCCCTCTTACCGCAACGACTACATTATGGGACGCGCTCAATCCGGCGTGTATGTTAGCCATGTTACGTTCAGCCCGAAACAGCGGCAGACGTTTCAGAACAAGATCCGTATGAACACCGTCCCAACCTTGCTTGACACATTCCCGATACTGTCGCCAATGTAGCAGCATGGTAAATTTTTCCCCTCGACGGCACTGTTGCAATACCGTCTCGAAAAGTTCGTGCAATTTTGAAGCTCTGGCTTCACTCCCGCAATAAACGGAATAATGCCGCACTATTCCCCACCGTCCATCTATTGCCAGCTTGCCAGATTCACGGAGTGACTGAAGCCGCTCCATGGAACCAAAGATATTGTTTTTTGAACAGAGCAGGATCGGTTGTGCGCTGCAATAGGTGCGGTATCCATTTTTACCGGCACGCAAAACATAATCCAAGAGACAGTACTCCCCCCCATCCAATGATTCGTCAAAATTCCCTATAAGCATACGCATTTCTCCCTTTATCAGAAGGGTTGAAAAAGAGAGCGAGGAGGTTTCTATATGTGTACACCCTTTCACAGGTTTTACAATCTGCGGCATACCTTCGCCGTAAAACATCGGAGTCACAAGACCGGCGCAAGGGAGTTCAGCCGCTTTAAGCAATGAATCGAGCCACCCTTGGCAAACCATGACATTTGGGCGGACTATAACAACATAATCACTATCGGAACGTGCAAGCCCACTATTTATTGCCGGCACAAGCCCAAAATTTCTATCAGACAACAGAAACAGCGCTCGTTCTCCGAGCGATTCTGAAAACTCCTCAAGCATCAGTTCAGTTTCCCGACTGCTCCCATTTGCAACGACAATCAGACGAGCGTACGGTGAATGTTCCAGAATTGCTGCAATGCAAGCACGGGTTTCAAAAGGATTGTTCCAGACCGGGATAAGAATGTCTACGGTATGATTGTGCATGGAGGGGACCGAAAATATGCAGAGACGCCGTAATTACAGCATCTCTGCACAAAAGAAGAATTAAGAAGAAACGGCAACACGCTTTAGAAGATCGAGCTCGTCAAGAACCATACCGGAACCGAGAGCTACACAGTCAAGAGGATTCTCTGCGATGAGAACCGGAACTTTGGTAACTTCACGAAGAAGCATATCCAGATTGCGAAGACCCGCCCCACCACCTGCCAGAAAAATTCCACGATCAACAATATCAGCTGCCAATTCAGGTGGAGTTTTTTCAAGACAGATGCGAACAGTATCAACAATGGCATTAACAGCTTCCTTGAGAGCCTCGCGGATTTCATCGGAATTTACTTCAATGGTCTTTGGTATGCCGGATACAAGATCACGTCCTTTAACCTGTTTTACAAGGAGATCCGGACCTGGATACGCTTCACCGATATCAATTTTAATCGACTCGGCCATACGCTCGCCAATTTGCAGGTTATATTTTTTGCGGATGTATTGAACAATCGCTTCGTCCATTTTATCGCCGCCCATACGGGTTGACTGGGCATACACAATACCGGCAAGAGAGATGACCGCAACTTCAGTAGTGCCGCCACCAATATCAACAATCATGTTCCCTGAAGCTTCAGTAATCGGCAAACCTGCGCCAATCGCCGCCGCCATCGGCTCTTCTATAAGATAAACTTCCCGCGCCCCGGCTGACTCTGCGGATTCCTTGACAGCACGTTTTTCAACCTGGGTTATTCCCGAAGGGACACAGATGACAATGCGTGGACGCACGAGAGTTTTTCGATTATGTACCTTGTGAATGAAATAGCGGAGCATTTCTTCCGTAATGTCAAAATCTGCAATAACTCCATCTTTCATTGGTCTTATTGCAGTTATGGAGCCTGGGGTTCGACCGAGCATCTGCTTTGCTTCCACTCCGACTTTCAGAACCTTTTGCTGACCGTTCGGCATTTTCTGCACAGCTACGACTGACGGCTCACGAACCACAATCCCTTTACCCTTGAGATATACCAGAGTATTGGCTGTGCCAAGGTCAATGGCAAGATCATTGGAAAACATCCCGAACAGGTAATCAAATATCCTCAACATTATTCAAACATCCTTTCGATGAAACAGTGTAATTGGCGATTCATTCACCTTTATAAATGAATAAAAAGGCGCAAAACATTAACAGAGCGCCAATTCAAAATCAAGTGAAGATTTGAACATTACAGCTCTATTACAAATTCTGCGCCACCATCCAAATTGCGTGCGTAGAGTTTACCACCCATATTCTGCTCAATAATAATTTTGGACATATAAAGTCCGATTCCGGTCCCCTTGCCAGGCTCTTTTGTGGTGAAATACGGATCAAAAATCTTTGGCATAACAGCTTCGTCAATGCCGCCACCGTTGTCCGATACAGAAACCAGAGAATTTTCACCAGTTGACTCGACAGTGATTACAATTTCTGGCGAACATATTTTACGTTCAAGAAGAACATCCTTGGCATTTGAAATTATATTCAACAGAACCTGTGCATATTCATTGGGATAGCCAACAGCTGTTACGTTTTGAGTGAATTGGCACTTTACCTGTATCCCCTTTTGCTCAAGGGTTGCACTGATAAAATCAATCGCTTTATTGACTATTCGATCCACTTGAAAAATTTCTTTTTCCTTGTCATGACGGAAAAAATTACGGAAATCATCAATAGTTCTGGACATATAGACTATGGTTTTCATTGAACTGTCAACAGCTTGATCCATCTCTTCAGGAGTCAGCTTTCCTTCATTGAATGCCATCTGCATATTTTGTATCAACAATCCAACATTATTAAGAGGTTGACGCCATTGATGTGCAATATTGTTAATCATTTCACCCATTGACGCCAGACGCCCCTGCTGAATGAGCGCCTGATCCTTCTGACGCAATTCAGCCAGAGTTTCAGCAATCCTGTTTTCAAGATTACGGTTCACCCCTTCCAACTGTTCGGATTTTACTGCAAGAGCTTCCTGATACTGCTGACGTTCAGCCATCTCTTCTTCGAGAATAGTTGTCTGATCCTGAAGACTCTCCTGTGCCGACTGACGCTCTGCGATTTCTTCCTCAAGAATAGCCGCCTGATTCTGGAGCATTTCCTCTGTCTTCTGACGTTGAGCTATCTCTTCCTCCAGCTCTTCCGCCTGAAGAGACAACTCGTCCTGCACATCCTGTTGAATCTGTGCCGAAGCGGATAATTTTGCAGAGCCTGCAATAAATAGCAGAAAGCCAAGCAACCATATTCCTCCATGCCTGGCAATGGTTCCGTTGATTTCATCTTTAGTCGCTTCCATCAAAGGCTGAATCGGTATGGAGACATTCAGCCCGCCGCGCACATCTCCAACCTTGTATCCTTGATGAGCATGGCATTTAAGACACGACTGCTCAGTCTTAAACGTTCTCATATGACGGAGATAACTACTTCCGTCATGAACAACGATTGCACTAACCTCCTCGGCTCCGTTTTCAAACTCCTTCAACGCTTTTATCTCCCACGGATCAGGAGCATTTTCAGGACGAATCGGCTTGAGGCTGGTCAGATGACCTATTCCAAGCCCATTTTTATCCTTTTGCGCCATTTCATAAACCTGACGGGTCATATAGGCAGGGTTTATAAGCGTAAGAGCTTTGCCATCGCGTGTTATTACGTCCCGATCCGGGATATGGGAAAGATACGGATTCGGAGGGGTTGCTGCTGTGGGGGGGACATAAACACCACCGTGCATTGCGCCCCAACGACGGTAAAGAAGGTCTCTCCCTATGGTGGCTCGCGCTTCGGCAAGTGCTATATTTTCAACTGTTTTCTTATGTAATGAGACTGAAGACCAGCAGGAAAACCCGAGCAAAACAGTCCAAGCCAGAAGCATGTATTGGGTATATCTTATTATACGTCGTGACTCTCGGCTTTTGCCCATATACTGGTAAATTGAAAAACTCTTGGCGTCCATTTTCACCTCATTACATAGCAGCTGCAGTTATAAGAAGCTTACCAGCAAAGGCGTAAAAATCAATCAACCATTTCACCTATCAGATCATAATCAGAAGAATCGGTTATTTTCAAGGTAACAATATCTCCGACCTCCGCATTTCCTGAAGTAATATAGACCTGACCATCTATGTCAGGAGCCTGGCGGGAAGAGCGCCCTTTAAGCAACAGCTCCGTCTCCTCTGAATACCCTTCAATAACAACCTGTTCGGTTGTCCCTATCAATCCCCTGTTGCGGCGGAATGAAAGACGCGCCTGGGTACGCATAAGCTTCTGATACCTTTCGCGCTTGACCCGTTCACTAATCTGATCGAGCATTTCAGCCGCCGGTGTCCCTTCTTCACGGGAATAACAGAACACACCCAGACGATCAAAGCGCGTCTGTTCAACAAAATGCGACAGCTTTGCAAAATCTTCTTGAGTTTCTCCCGGAAATCCTACAATCAAGGAAGTGCGAATGGCAATAGAAGGTATTTGGCTCCGCAATTTTTCAATCAGATTGCGAATCTCGGCTTCAGAGCTACGCCTCTTCATCGATTTCAACACAGGATCAGATATATGCTGAATCGGGATGTCAAGATACTTGCAGATTTTTGGTTCATCACGAACAAGTTCAATCAGCCCGTCGGTAATACCATCGGGATATGCATAAAGCAGACGAATCCAGCGCAAACCTTCAATCTTTGCCAGTCTCCGTAACAGAACTTCAAGATTAGTCCCGTCCGTAAAATCTGAACCATAGCGGGTTATATCCTGGGAAATAACATTTATTTCCTTTACACCTCTGGAAACGAGCTTTTCAGCTTCCGCAACGAGCGCTTCCAGAGGGCGTGAGCGGTATCCCCCCCTCAACTGTGGAATAATGCAGTATGAGCAGCAGTTTGAACACCCCTCGCCTATTTTGAGATATGAATACCATGACGGTGATGAATTCAGGCGGGGCAAAGTTTCGTCATAAATGAAATCAGGATCACCAACATATCGCAACTGTTCATGACTCCCTGTTTTTTCCGCCAATATTTCGGCAATACGCGGATAATCACCGGTTCCTATAAAAATATCCACTTCCGGGAGTTCATGCGCCAGCTCTTCCTGATAACGCTGTGGAAGACAACCGGATACTATCAACGTGTGGCAATGACCATCATGCTTTCGCTCCGCCAGATCGAGGATTGCATCAATGCTTTCCTGTTTTGCCTCTTTGATAAACGAGCAGGTATTCACAATAATAATATCTGCATCCTGCTCATCAGTAGTTATTTCATACAGGTTTTGCGAAAGCACACCGAGCATAACTTCGGCATCCACAAGGTTTTTTGGGCAGCCAAGACTAACCATGCTGACTTTCTGTTTTTTGGATTCTTCCACGGAGACCTCTTTACATAATAGTTAGATTATACCGACGCAGAATTACTGAAAAACATCATATAAGTAAAGAAAATTCACCAGCGATGCTGCCAAGGTATACAGCATCATAATCCGGCTCAAGCAACAAGCAAAGAATAGAACATTACGAATGCTTTAAAAAAAAACAGTATTTTACCATTGCAAAACCTTCTCTGATATGTATAATCCTTCACATAATTTCAATTGAGACAGGCAAATGCCTCAAAAATAACTTTTAGAAGGAGAATAACAATGAGAAAAACAGCAGTGGCACTCCTGGCATTACTTGGAATGGCAGCACTTATGGTAAGCGGCTGCGCAAACAAGGAAGCTGTAAAAACCGAAGCTCCTGCACAGGCAACAGCAAAAGTTGAAGTGCCAAAACCGGTAGCGGCAAAACCTGAAGCGCCAAAAACTCAATCACAACCAAAAGCAGAAGCGCCAAAAGTTGTTGAGCAATCCGCTTCCAAAGCATCCGCTACTGCAGCAAATTTTGAAACTGTTTACTTTGATTTTGACAAATCCGATCTTCGCCAGGACTCACGCGACGTTCTTTTCAAAAATGCAGATATCCTGCTCAAAAATCAGACTAATGCCAAAATTAAAATTGAAGGTCATTGTGATGAACGTGGTTCTGCCGAATACAACCTTGCTCTTGGTGAACGTCGTGCAAAATCAGCTCTGCAGTACCTCCTGACCCTCGGAGTTAAAGCAGACCGTATGTCAGTAGTCAGCTATGGCAAAGAAAAACCTGCTGTGCAGGGAAATGATGAAGCTGCATGGTCAAAAAACAGAAGAGCAGAATTTGTTGTAGAGTAAACAAAACTTCTCACTCTTTTTAAATTATTGAATATAAAAAACGCTGTAAAGCTTCTGCTTTACAGCGTTTTTTTATTACTTGACTTTCAAGGCAACAATACATATATTTTTTCATATATTTACATTTTGGGAGAATTCAACGAAACAAACTGCTACTTCCTTACGGGTGCAGATTTCTGGATTTATCTCAAGGAGTTTTTTAAATGGAAATCAATTCAAGTTTTCACTTGGCAAAAAAAAGATTGGAAAAAATCTTAATCAGAACCGTTCATTTCTCAACCATACTGATATTTTTTATTGTTGGATGCAGTAAACAACAGGAATCTGTCAGCATACAGCAGCGGACATCCCCCAAAGTCACCGGAGTTACAGTGGAAACCGTCAAGATTGCTGATGTTCAGGATAGCATTGAAGTCAGCGGAACGGTTCATGCCCGCACCAGCGCAATGGTTTCCACTCGTATACCTGGCGTTATTTCAGTTTTGAAAGCTCGGGAAGGAGATCGTGTCAAAAAAGGAGCATTGTTGATTCAGCTTGATGCCGAGGAAAATAAGGCGACAGCAGCAGTTGCCACCGCAGGGATAGAAGACGCCCGGCACGCACTTAACGAGGCAACAGTACAAAAGAAATTTGCTGACAGCAATCTTGAGCGTTATCAACATCTGTACAAAGATCAGGTTATAAGTCGACAGGAATTTGAGATAAAACAGACAGAGCATGAATTGGCAAATCAAGCGGTTTTACGAGCTCAGGCACGCTTTAAACAGGCAGAGCAAACAGCAAAAGCAGCTACAACGGTTGCGGATTATACCAGAATTGTCGCACCTATTTCAGGAGTGATTATATCAAAACAGGCCGATCTTGGGGGGAGCGTTTTTCCGGGGCAGCCTATTATGACCATTGAAGATGAAAGAAGCTACCAGCTTGAACTTTCCATTCCGGAGACAATGATATCAAAGATAAAAGCCGGTTCAATTCTTCAGATCTCTCTGGATGCCTTCAATACACCGTTTAACGCCAAAATTGCCGAAATAGTTCCAGCTGCTGACCCGGCTAGTCGAACCTTTACGGCAAAAGTCAATCTTACACAGAATGGGATAAAATCAGGCTTGTTCGGTCGTGGCACAATTCCCCTTGGAACATCCGCAAAAGGGATTACAATCCCAAAAGCAGCTCTGGTGGAGCGTGGCGCGCTACTATCGATCTGGGTTGTAGACAAAAATAATATTGCCCAGTTACGACTGGTTAAAACCGGCAAGAACTACGGAAAACTGACGGAAGTGCTATCAGGACTTTCGGAGGGGGAACGCGTCGCGGTTAGCGGTATCGAGAAAATAACCGAAGGCGCAAAGGTAGAATAGGTCATGCAACAGCTCGGTTTTGCCGGAAAAATTGCTAGGACATTCATAAATTCCAAGCTGACACCGCTGATCGTTGCGGCATCGCTTCTGCTTGGTCTTTTTGCAATCAAAATGACGCCAAGGGAAGAAGAACCACAGATTGTTGTGCCGATGGTGGATATATATCTCCCGATGCCCGGTTCAACGCCGCAGGAAGTTCAGGAGCGAGTCGTCAAACCATTTGAATCAAAGCTGACAGAGATTAAAGGGGTTGAGTATCTTTATTCCATGAGCCGTCCTGGAATGGGGATCATTACCGTCCGTTTTCTGGTCGGTCAGGCGATGGAAGAATCTTTGGTAAAACTTTACAACAAGGTCATGAGCAATCGCGCGCTCCTGCCGCCAGGTGCAGCGGAGCCGATTGTTGTCCCCAAATCTATAGATGACGTCCCAATACTCGCCTTGACACTCTGGTCAGAGCGTTACGACCACGGCACATTACGCACAGTTGCAGTTGAAGTTGCCGACGAATTGAAAAAAAGCGAGAACAGCGCCGAGGTGGAGATTAAAGGTGGAGTTGCACGACAGATAAAAGTTGTTCTTGATGCAGCACGATTGAACGGCTACGCTCTTTCACCCTTACAGGTTATGTCGGCACTGCAGAAAGGGAACAGCTCCCTGCAGTCCGGTTCATACTCCAGCGGCAATCGCGAGCTACTGGTCGATACCGGCGCTTTCCTGGAAAATGCCGACTCACTTAAACGCCTCGTGGTCGGCACATCCAACAACAGACCGGTCTATCTTTCTGACGTGGCAACCGTACTTGATGGGCTCCAGGAACCTGACAATTATCTGTTCCATGGCAAAAAAGGTGCGCCTGCCAACTATCCTGCAGTGACAATATCCGTAGCCAAACGCAAAGGTGCAAACGCCACCTGGGTTGCCGAAGATCTGGTTAAAAAAGTCGAATCACTTAAAGGGAAAATCATCCCTTCAGATGTGCAGGTTTCCGTCACCCGTAACTATGGCGAAACAGCCAGGGAAAAAAACAACGAGCTGCTCTTCCACATGTTCCTGGCAGCAATTTCCGTGACAATTCTGATTGCGCTGTTCATGGGGTGGCGCGCAGGAGCAGTCGCTGCCATCGCCATTCCGGTCACTCTGGCGCTGACTATGCTGATTTTTTATCTAATCGGCTACACCCTCAATCGCATCACACTCTTTGCCTTGATCTTCTCCATCGGCATCCTGGTGGACGATGCCATTGTGGTGGTGGAAAACATCCACCGTTACTTTACCACCACAGTCATGAAGCCGTTGGAAGCAGCCATCAAGGCGGTGGATGAAATCGGTAACCCGACGGTATTGGCGACTTTTGCCGTTATCGCATCCATCCTCCCCATGGGGTTTGTCGGCGGTCTTATGGGACCCTATATGCGACCAATACCGGTCGGCGCCAGCATGGCAATGCTATTTTCAATGCTGATCGCCTTCATCGTCACCCCATATTTTGCCTTCCGATTCATGAAGGGTGAGTCACACCATAACAGCGGCGGAGAAGCGGAAGATTCTCGATTAACCGCTTTTTACCGTCACTGGATGGGGCGGCTGATTCACCGGAAAACACTCCGCTACGGTTTCTTGTCGTCTGTTGTAGTACTTCTCCTGATCTCGTGCTCGCTGATTTATTTCAAGGGTGTAACGGTCAAAATGCTCCCCTTTGATAACAAGAACGAGCTGCAGATTATCATCGACGCACCGGACGGAACACCGTTGGAACAGACCGCCCGTATTGCCCGTGAAATGGGAAACGTTCTGCGGAGCATACCGGAAGTAACTGATTTTCAGACATATATCGGCAGCAGCGCACCGTTCAATTTTAACGGTCTGGTACGGCACTATTACCTCCGCAAGGGGTCAAATCTTGCGGATATACAGTTAAATCTGCTGCACAAGGAACAGCGCAAAGATCAATCACATGATACAGCCAAACGGATTCGCCCGCTCCTCAAAGCAGTTGCAGACAAATACGGCGCTCGGGTCAAGATTGCCGAGATCCCACCAGGTCCACCGGTGCTCTCCACTCTGGTGGCAGAAATCTACGGACCAAACGATTCCGCTCGCGCGGGAGTTGCCGGCAAGGTTCGCGACATCCTGAAAAAAACTGCCGGTATTGTTGATGTTGACATGTATCGCGAGGATGACCACCCCAAGGTTTCCTTTGCCATTGACCGAGAAAAAGCGGCGCTTTCCGGCGTTACTACCGAAGACGTTGCAAAATCGCTCGCCATTGCGCTTGGCGGTCAGAATGCAGGAATTCTCCACCTCCCTAAAGAGAAAGAACCGGTATACATCAACCTTCGCCTACCGGCTTCAGGGCGGAGTTCAGCTGCAGATCTTTCATCCATAACTGTCACCGGAACAAAGGGGAACATACCGCTTTCCCAGCTGGTTCGCCAGACAGAGGGGATAGAAGCAAAAACACTTTATCGGAAAAACCTGAAAGATGTGGTGTATGTAATCGGCGATGTGGCAGGTGAAATTGAAGCGCCGGTCTATGCCATTCTGAACGTTCAGAAAGAAATTTCTGACATAGCCAATCCGGATGGTTCAAAGATAGAACTGCTCGCCTCGCGCCAGCCGTGGAGCGAGGAAAAACTGGGGATGAAGTGGGATGGTGAATGGCACATCACCTACGAGGTCTTCCGGGATCTGGGGATCGCTTTTGGAGCCGTCATGGTGTTAATCTATATTCTGGTGGTCGCATGGTTCAAGGATTTCACCACGCCGCTGGTGATCATGGCTCCCATACCGTTGACCCTTATCGGCATCCTCCCCGGTCATGCCGCATTTGGCGCTTTTTTCACCGCAACCTCCATGATCGGTTTCATCGCCCTTGCCGGGATAATCGTTAGAAACTCCATCATCCTGATTGACTTTGCCGAAATGAAGCGGCGTGAGGGAATGGCTCTGGATGAAGCAATTATCGAAGCCGGCGCCGTCCGTTTCCGCCCCATGCTGCTCACCGGCGCGGCAGTTGTTGTCGGGAGCTTTGTAATCCTGTTTGATCCTATTTTTCAAGGATTGGCACTCGCCATGATGTTCGGGGAGATAGCCTCTACAACCCTTTCACGGGTAACCATACCTATCCTGTATTATTTGGTACAGAACTGGAAAGAACGGCATAATGTTGGACAAACTTTGGAGGAGTTATAATGTTTTGGTCAAAAAAAACAGAATCTGCACACAAAGCAACAGACCATAGCAAGCAATGTCAGCAAGAAGCAGAAGCGTTGTACCGTTCCGGTTCCCATCATTGTGCCGAAGCGGTTATGGAAGCGGTACGCAGACAGTGTGCGCCTGAAATGCCCGAATCGATAGTCACAACTGTTTCCGGTTTTGGTGGAGGTTCGGGTTCGGGATGCATCTGTGGGGCTGTCTCAGGCGGAACTGTGGCTATCGGACTTGTATTGCAGGATAAGAAATCGACATCACATTTGACAAAAGAGCTGCACACCTGGTTCAAGGAAAAATACGGCGTCACCTGCTGTAAGATTATCCGTCAGAATCATAAAGGGGCATGTCCGGTTCTGACCGGCGAGGTGGCGGGTAAAATTGCGGAAATGCTTGAGAAAAGATAGGGGGAAACCATGAAAGAAGAATACTACATTGAACGCATCGTTCGTATTGTCGCCGGATCATTTATCATGATCTCATTACTGCTGGCACATTTCCACTCACCCAACTGGCTCTGGTTCACCGGTTTTGTGGGGTTGAATCTGTTCCAGTCCGGCTTTACCCAGTTCTGCCCAATGTTCAACATTCTTGCAAAACTGGGTGTGCCGAGATTTCCCAAAAGCGGCGGTTGTTGCGGGAGATAAGATTACGGGTAGTTTGCCTGGCTTAAAAAACAACGTACCTTTCAATGATTCTGGTCGCCTTGGCTGAAATAATTATTTGTGGCATGGTGGGCATTCCGTTTCATTATCTGTACCCCACGTGCTTAACCAACTGTTCATTTCATTGTGCGAAATATGAAACCCGTCTCGCTGATACTCTTCCCAGGCTCCCATGGTTTCGCGCTTAAACTGCTCTGCAGACTCTTCCCGTTCAACATATTGCTGAATAGCCTCTCTCATAATCCAGTGAGCTGAACGATGCTTTGCCTCACTGATTCGATGGAGGCGATCTTTCAGCTCCGGTGTGAGTTTGACACCAATCGGTTTTATGGTTTGTGCTTGAGTGTGCATACATACCTCCAAAATTGCTACGCTCAACTACCAACTGTTACCAAACATAACTTACTTAACGTACATAAGCAATTCTGGATGAAGTATATATCTCTTGAACGGGAGCTAAACCGTCCTTCAAAAAATGCTGGCCGGGATTTTTCCCAGTCAGCAAAATTTAACAGGGAGAATACCCCTATTTTCACAATTTAAATTATTATTTCAAAAGTGACCTTACAATTCGATATACAAATTTTACATCATTCTCGTCCAATTGCTTTAGCATCTCCTCAATCCCACTCACCTGTTCACAACGACTATCAAGATGACCATACTCAAACAAGCTGTGTACATCTACATCAAGAACCGAGGCAATGAGCTCAAGTCGGTCAATAGTCGGAGCATTTACGCCTGTTTCCAAACGACTCAAATGTTTTGTGTCAATTTCCAGCCGTTCAGCAAGCTGTTCTTGAGAAAGACCACGGCCATTTCGAAGCTCTTTTATTCTTGCCCCCAGCAATTTTTTCAGCTTCATATCCATAAGTCTCTCCCATGAACAAGATGCGTTGTTATGGAACGACTTAAAACCGTATATTACATTGACAAACCCATGTTAAACAATTACTGTGGGCATACAGCATGTGTTTTGTTAATGACATATTGCTAACTTAAATAGAGGAGGGGTGTATGCGTTTTTTAAAAATGTTATTGGTTTCAATTGGTCTGGTTGCACTTGGGTTGTCTGGTTGCGGTGGTGGGGGCGGAGGGCTGCCTGCTGAATATACTGGTACGACAACTCAAGCTGTTGTTACTACCACAAATGCAAAATCTTTATCCTCATCGGCTTATAATGTTAGTCAAGCAGCCAACAGCCTGGCAGCTTTAGGAAAAGCAGTTTCAGACTCAAATAACACAACTTCTTCACTTCAATTGGAAGTTGCAAGCATCCTCGAGAACAGCCTTTCAGAAATAACTCCAACTTTAAAGTCTACTTCAAAAGTTGTAGATCAGGCTGTTTCAGCACAAAACACAATCAGTGGATATAGTGGTACATATAGTTATTCTATAAACTTAGAAACTACAAATGGTGCTACTAATGGTTCGCTCTCCTTTGTGCAATACAAACCTTCCAGCACTTCTGCTATAATTAACGGAACAATCTCTTTCTCTGGCACTTACAATCAAACAAGCGGGAGTTTCAGTAGTTTTAATATGACTTTGAGCAGAATGAGTGCCACTAGCAGTAGTGTGAATGTTAATTTATCTGGTAATCTTGCCATGAGTACGAATGGCACAACAAAAACTATGACAATGACATTGGCAGCAACTGATAGTGTAAACAATCGCACTTTTTTGATCAAAGACTATTCCTGGCAGCTTACCGGCAATTCACTTACTGTCTCCGGTGTCTACTACGACCCAACATATGGTTATGTAATTGTCAGCACAGCAACACCTTTAACTGTATCTGCTTATTATTCAACACCTTCTGCAGGTAGATTGCTTTTCAGCGGGAGTAATGGCTCCAAAGCACGCATGACCTTTAGCAGTAACAGCTACACAGTAGAAGCAGATAGCGCCGGCAATGGGACATTTGTTGTAGTCCCATAAAACAGCACATTATCCATCGCAAAAAATTTTCTCCGCCCCCATCATCTCAAGTAAATTTTGATGACCAGGTTCATAAACGTTTTGCCATTTTACATCTGGAGTATTCACTGACGATTTCTACTCGTCAGACTGTGCGTAATCAACTGGATTTTACATTGTTTTAACAGCAGTATCACCGTCTGCTACGTTTACGTCGTGAATCAGGTCGCCGGGGCAGTTCATCATGCTCCGGCGATTTTACCTTTTTATACCCGCACTCTTTTGGAAGCCAGCGCAAGGTTTCTAGCAGCTCCGGTGTCAGTTTGACACACTCCGGGTTGATGGAAAAACGGTTCTCATACATCCTGCAGTGACGAGTGATTACCTCCGGGTGGCGACACAGGATCTGAATAACCAGAAAAATTACTTGCCGTTATTTTAATCATTGAGTACATTGATATCAATGCAATCAAGGAGGTATTCTGATGGCGAGTCTCACGATCAGAAACATTGATGAATCGCTAAAAGCAAAACTTCGCCTGCAATCAGCACAGCATGGTCGTTCCATGGAAGCAGAAATCCGGGAGATCCTGCATAAGGTTCTTTCTCCCCCGACATCTACTGAAAATTTTGCTGATCGGGTTCACAAACATTTTGCAAATTTACACCTGAACTCACTGACAATTCCTGCTCGTCAGAGTGTGCGTAATCCACCGAATCTGGATTCGTAGCCATGAGTGGCATCATCCTTGATACCAATGTACTTTCTGAATTAATGCGTACAGAACCAGCGCCATCTGTCATGGAATGGTTTGCACAGCATACCACTACCACCTTTTATGTCACTGCTATTACATATTCGGAAATACTTTTGGGGATTGCAATTTTACCTGCCGGTAAACGCCGAGATGCACTAATGGATGCCGCAAACAGATTGTTTCGGGAAGATTTGTTTGACAAATGCCTGGCATTTGATGAGAGTTGTGCAGGTCTGTATGCTGCTGTTGTTGCCAATCGTCGTCGATCAGGGTTTGCTATTACAACTGAAGACGCCCAAATTGCCGCAATTGCCTTACGTCATAAACTACCGCTTGCAACCAGAAACACTAAAGATTTTCTTCATATTGAAGGTCTGACACTACATAATCCTTGGGGTCACTTTTAGTATTATTAAGTAAACATCATATTGTCACCGTTTTCTACCCCGTCGTCGTAAATCAGACCGCCTTGGGACTTCATGCTCCGGCGATTTTACCTTTTTATACCCGCACTCTTTCGGAAGCCAGCGCAAGGTTTCAACCAGCTCCGGTGTCAGCTTGACACACTCCGGGTTGATGGAAAAACGGTTCTCGTAAATCCTGCACTGTCGGGTGACAACATCCAGATAGCGACACGGGGTCTGGGTATAAAAAATTGTTCCCCGTTCATTTTCAAATTTTTCAAAGCAGCAACTGCCACAGCCGTTGCACTGCGCCTCCCAATCATCCGACCACATATCCTTCACCTGGATTCCACCCTTTTCAATAACAGCGAATTAACAACCACTGAAACCGATGAAAACGCCATGGCAAGCCCGGCAAATTCCGGTTTGAGGGTTATACCATAACTTGAGAGCAGCCCGGCTGCCACTGGTATGCCGAGAACATTGTAAAACAGCGCCCAGAACAGATTCTGTTTAATTTTGGCAAGCGTTGCCCGCCCAACTGTTATGGAGCGTACGACATCATGCAGATCATCCCGCATCAGTACGATATCCCCAGTCTCTTTGGCAACATCGGTTCCGCCACCAATTGCAATCCCAACATCAGCCTGTGCCAGAGCAGGGGCATCGTTAATGCCGTCCCCTACCATGGCGACTCGTTTTCCTTGCTGCTGATACTCCTTGACCAGATCCTGCTTGCGCCCGGGGAGTATATTCGCCTCAAAGCTGTCAACTCCGGTCTGGTGGGCAATAATGGCAGCGGCATCAGCATGGTCGCCGGTAATCATGGCAGTTGAAATGCCGAGTTTTTTAATGGTCGTTATCATTGCAGCTGCACCCGGCTTGAGGGTATCGGCAAAGGCAGCCACCCCGACCAGGGCATTCCCTGCGGCAATATATAGCAATGATTTTCCTACGCTCGTCAGCACGGCTGTTTTTTCAGCCAGCGGAGCAACGCTGATCCCCTCTTCTTCCATCAATCGCTGGTTTCCGGCCGCAATGCGACATTCACCATAGCGGCAGGTAACTCCATAGCCGCCTCGCTCGTAGTACTGGTCAGCTTCACCTGGGGTGACATCCTCGTCCGCCGCCGCTCTCTGTACCGCCAATGCAAGCGGGTGTGCTGAACCTGCTTCTGCCGTTGCAAGACATTCAAGCAGTTTTCGGGGATCAATGCTTCTGGAAACCGGAAGCAGGTCGGTCAAGCTTGGCATGCCTGTTGTCAACGTTCCGGTCTTATCGAACAGTATAACCTGAACTTTGGATATGGACTCCAGGGCAGACCCTTTTTTAATAAGGATGCCACGGCGCAGGGCAACGCCACTCCCGACCATGATAGCCGTCGGTGTGGCAAGCCCCATGGCGCAGGGGCAGGCAATCACCACCACCGCAATGGCAAATTTGAATGAGGTCAGAAAATCCGCAGCAAGCGGATAGTGCCAGATGGAGAAGGTCAGTACAGATAAGAGAATAACAATCGGGACAAACCAGGCAGAAACTGCATCGGCAAAGCGCTGGATCGGCGCCTTATCGCTCTGGGCATTACGAACCATGGTAATAATCTGGGAGAGAACCGTTTCTTCACCAATACGGGTTGCCCGCACCTGCAGTACTCCGTTTTTATTGAGTGTAGCACCAGTGACAGTATCACCCGGTTTTTTTAGCACCGGCATCGATTCTCCGGTTATCATCGCTTCATCAACAGCTGCGGAACCGGAAACCACCTCTCCATCCACCGGGATAGATTCACCAGGGCGTACCATCACCAGATCACCGACCCGCAAAATCGAAGCAGGGATATCCTCTTCACCAGTTTCAGTTACAAGATGGGCAGAATCGGCCTGAAGATGTAGCAGTTTTTTGAGCGCTTCACCGGCTTTGCCCCTGGCTCTCGCTTCAAGATATTTTCCGAGCCGGATAAAGGCAATCAGCATGGCTGAAGTCTCAAAAAAGACACCCTGCCGTGAACCAAGAAAACCAAAGTAGGCAGCCAGGGAATAAAAATAGGCAGCAGACGTCCCCAAAGCGACTAACAGATCCATGTTTGCACTACGATTGACCAGCGACGCCCATGCGCCGCGATAAAAAGCAAGACCGGCGCTGAACTGAACCGCTGTTGCAAGGAGGAGATTTAACTGCATAACCGCATGATTACTGTGATGCCCCATGGTAATCATAATCGGCAGGGATGCCGCAAGGGAGAAGAACAACCACCACCGTTCATGCCGTTCTTCGTCTACAGTCGCCTGTTCGACCTGTTCAGGCTCAACAGCTGTATAACCGGCTTCTGTCACCAGTGCAAAAATATCAGATGCGGTTAGCAGCGAAGAATCAAAACGGACAAAACCGGATTCGGTGGCAAGATTGACTATGGCAGTGGAAACAGCGGCATGTTCAAGCAGTTTTTTTTCAAGGCGGTTAACGCAGGAAGCGCAGTGTAAACCACGCACCCCAAATGTCAGTTCTGCATTCATCAAAAATCACCCTTTATCAGATGACCCCAGGTAATTTTAATTGCCGCAGCAATCGGCAGGGCGAGAAGTATACCCCAGAAGCCGAGCAGTTCACCCAATGCCATGACCATGATTATTGTTACCAGCGGATTAAGGTTCATCGATTTTTTAAATACAAGCGGCTTTACAACATACCCTTCCAGAAAATAAACAACCGCAAATGAGACAACAATTTTTATCAATATTTCAAGCGATTGAAATTTGAACCAGGCAAAAAAGAGCGCTGGAAGGGTGGCAATAATAACTCCGATAAATGGCAAAACCGATGCCATCCCTGCGAAAAGCCCACAAAAAACCGGATGTGGCACTGAAAACAGCGCCAATAGTGGAGAAACCAGTAAGGCGACTATAATCGAAACAAACACCTGACCCCGTAGATAACCACCGATACTGCTGTTCACCTCATTAGCGACATGAAGAACAATCGGGCGATTTTCATTCGGAATCCAGGAGACGACCGTATCAATGACTGTCTGTTTGTAATACAACATGAAAAATACAAGTATGGGAGATAGTATCAGGTTGAAAAGATTGAAAAAAATCCTTCCGGCAAATCCATATACCATCATGCCGAGCTTTTCAATGCCGGTATCTATATTTGAAGAAATAGTGTCAAGAATCCATTGAATTTCAGCAGATCCGTATCTATCGGGAATGCGCCCCTTCATATCGTTGGCAAGCTGTTTTATGGTCTGGATATAGTTCGGAAGCTCAATGATAAAGCCGTTCCAGCCTATGGTAAGTTTAGGAATCATGAAGGTAAAAAAGAAAAATGTAAGTACGCCGAGCAATGAATAAAGGAGGCAAAGCGCATTGTTTCTCTTTATTCCATATTTCTCGGTGCGAGAAATAAGCGGTTCCAGAAGATATGCGATAATCCAGGAGAGAAGAAAGCAGGAGATTGTATGCTGCAAAGCATAGCCTGTTGCTGCGACAAGGCAGAGTAACAACATTGCGGCAATAAGTTTTCCGTAATCATTGCGGGTATGGTGCATATTCCCTCATTTCAGATGACATCAAGGGGTATCGTCAATTTCCAAACGACTTCAAACTGCTGACGATTGCATCAACGCATGTGTTTCCATGGTGAAAATTTCATTCGCTTCAAGCCAGTTTTTTACTTTTACAGTCACAAAATCGTCCTTCATTTCCGTCAAACGTTCTTGTTCTTCAGGAAAAAACGATAGGATATCAGATACGGTGACATAAGGTTTTTCCCCGGAAACGGCGTGTTTCAACATTTTTGTCAATTCCGGATCGTCCACAACTTCCATAAACTGAGACAGTATCCGTTTTTCATTTCCACGATCAAAAAATGGAATCTGCAGAAAGCGTTCGGCGTTGTTATCAACCTGTCGCCAGAATTCTTCATCTTCCATGGAAGCTGGCACAAAAAAAATCTCACCTGTAAAGCGGTCAAGAAAATAGATGCGGTCTGCAGTTCCTCTAGCAAATGCATCCATCAGATCACTCCAGGAAATTTCAACATTGTGTATAAAACCCATATATCGTTACACCCTTTCTTCTTTTCTTGACATCTGGAAGGAGTATCAGCACTATTTGCGCCATGCGAACTCTCTTTATTGCCGATGCCCATCTTCTGAACCCCGGCGATCACAACTATATTGAATTATGCAGTTTTTTGCAGAGTTTAAACGGTACAGTGGAAACACTCTACATTATGGGGGATCTGTTTGACTTCTGGCTCGGTTTTCCGTCCGCATCATTTATAGCCCCACACGAACCACTATTGCAAGCACTTGATAACCTGAAACGGTCGGGATGCCGTCTTGTCTATTTTGAGGGGAACCACGATTTTCACCTTGGCGAACTGTTCAGCCATCGCCTTGGCGCTGAAATATACAAAGAGCCGACCATTCTGGAGGTACATGGGAAAAAACTGTATCTTTGCCACGGAGACCAGATCAACAGCGAAGATTACGGATACCGTATCCTCAGGATGATACTGCACAACCGGTTGACAGGAAGTCTGGTCAGCCTGTTCCCACCGGCTCTGGCGCTGCTTATCCGTGATCATTTGCAGAAAAAAAGCCGCGCCGGGTATAAGGCAAAAACCGCACGATGGAATTATACGGAAATAATCCGTTCCATCGGAAGAAAGCTGCAACGCCAAGGTCTTGAAGGAATGGTAACCGGACATTTCCACATTCCGCTTTGCGAAAACCTTGACGGTTCAAACTTCATGATTCTATCCCTTGGTGACTGGATGAAGCAGTTCACATATGGTGAGATGGTTGCTGGCACACTGCAGCTGAAAACGTATAAACCGAAGGATTGATTCATTAGCACATTCGATTTGTCATCCCCGAATACTTCTATCGGGGATCCAATTCAAGACTTTTGCAAGAGCCTCAACGTTTTATCTATTAAAGAATGTTTCCAACGCCAACGCCCCCACCTGCGCCGACTTTATCTTCCATTTATCCTGATTTATCACCAACGCAACCAGAGCAATTTCCGGTTTTTCAATCGGAGCGAACGCCGCGAACCAGGAATAGTACCCTTTGGGGTCAGTTCCGTTGATGGAGCCGGTCTTGGCAGCCACCGCAACTTTTACCAGAGGACGACCACGCCGATCATGGAAAGCACGACGGGATGTCCCCGTGGTTACAGTGCTTGATAACATGCGGGTCAGCGAGCAAGCTGTTTCGGGGGTCACAAGCCGACGCAGTTCTCGCGGTGTAAAGCTTTCTTTCACTCCACCACCCTGATCTGCGATTTTATCCGTGAGCGCCGGTTGCATCATGACCCCCCCATTGGCAATGGAGGCAATTATATTGGCGGCATGTAGGGGGGAAATTTTTACCTCATGATCAAGCCCCGCCCCCATGAGCATCAAGCCATGGCTGGAAGTCGGCTCCGCCGCCTGACTCGCCTTGACCGGAATGCCCGGAAGAAGCGCCTGATTGAATCCAAAACGCTGCACACACGCCATAATCGCATCTTTGCCGGCAATATCAGAGGCAATACGACCGTAAAGGGGGTTTATCGACTTCCCCATGGCAAATGTTACATCAAAACGGTTGTTATGCCCCCTCGGCTTAATCTCCCAATATTTAGGGTTTTCCGAATAGGAGTTGCCGCGAAATTCAACCACACTATCCGGGTTAATCTTCTTTTGCTCCAACGCTGCAGAAGCTGTAATTATTTTGAAAAGCGATGCCATGGGATAAAGATTAAAATAAGCGGATGAAGACCATTGCGGATCAACTGATGAATGGGCTGTCATTGCCAGAATGCGACCAGTTGCAGGTTCCAATGCGACAAAAACTGCATACGGAACATCCTTGCTCGATATAAAATCGTGAACCTTTTTTTGCAGGTCGCTTTTTATTGAATATTGTAGCAATTGACCGGTTGCATCTGTCGCAGTCAAACGGTCTGAACTGAAATCTGCTCCTGGCAACAATGAATTTGCAAGGATAAAACTGTTGGCATGCGGCTCAATTTTTTTGGGCGCGGGAGCATTAGGTTTTGACCATCTGGATATTTTAGCGGAAATAGCAGGCGCTTTTTTGAAAAGATAAATTGAAACCGGCGTCAACCCCAAAACGATCGCAATAAACAACAGCAGATATTTAAGCTGCTCCCTCCGTTTGCCAGTAGGGAACGATAAGCGTGGGGTTTGTGAACGGGGTGGCATTTTCTTTCTGTTCCCGTTGCCGGAAGAAAAAAATGAAGATAAAGCAGTTTTTTTTCTGGTTAAATGTTTTAGATCCTGCATGGGGTTCCGATATGTGTGGGATTCAAAAAGCTTATACAAGGTTATGGCACAGAGTGTCAATTCACTGTTTATTCAAGTTGCAATCAAACGGCTTAAGGGACGGTTAGAAGGTATTGATTCTGTTGATAAATGCTGTCAGCAAACCGTAGTGATGATGGTCAAACAGTAGTGAAATACGGGGAAGTTCCGCCAGATCCGGCTCATCATGTTCTTCCGGAAAAGGTTCACAGCAACGGATACCGTCTCCATTGGTAAGCATTTCAGAAAACTCATCCGCCAGAATTCCAATCTGCTCCGGCGTCAAACGTTTGTTAAGGCGTATGACCATACGATTTTCAATAAATCTGATGGAATGGTAAACCCGGTAAAAGGTATCGATAACAGAAATCGCCTCATCAACACTCTTAGTAATGGTAAAAAGCGAAAAATCCTCGCCGGATATGAAACCCTTCACCAGAAGGCTCTCTTTTACAAACTCAAAAAAACGTTCCCAATATCCACCGCTGTCATCCACAAGTATTAAAGGTTTGGGAGACGTTTTACCGGTCTGCACCAGCGTAAACACTTCCATTGCTTCATCAAGAGTACCGAATCCTCCCGGAAAAACAGCAACAGCATCCGCCTCTTTAACAAATGCCACCTTTCTATTGAAGAAGTACCGGTAGGTTACCAACTTGGGATTACGGTACATAACCGGATTAGGTTTTTGCTCAAACGGCAACCGGATATTGACTGCAAAAGAATTGTCGCTCCCGGCGCCTTCATTACCTGCCTGCATGATACCAGGTCCACCGCCGGTAATAATCATGTAGCCTGATTCTGCCAGTTTATGGCTGAAACTGATGCATTTCTGATACATCTCATCATCTTCAGGGGTGCGGGCAGAGCCAAAAATAGTCACTTTCTTTTTATCACGGTACGGTCCAAAAACCCGGGCTGTAAAACGCATTTCCTGCAAGGTGCGGTTAATAAGCTTGAGATCCGCCAGATAATCAACATCCTGCCCGATTTTAAGAACCGAGAGGAGCATATCACGCACATTTCCCTTGTGTTGAATACCGCCAGCAGCTTCAAGAAGCTGTGTGATAAGGGCATCAACCTGCTGGTTGGCGTGGGAAAAACTTATTTCCATATAAAACCTTTCCGGGGTGAAAGTAACTGTATCAATTGAGACTCTTGCAAAGTTTCAAACAGTGTCATTCCCGAGGGTGTAATCGGGAATCCAGTTTTACAACCTAAGTAACTATGGATCCCCGACACAATCATTCGGGGATGACAAGCTATTTAGCAAGAGGTTCAATTATCAAACATTAACTTGCGGTCAAAATCCATGGAATGGGTCAACCGCTTCGCATCCTCAATATTGATCAGATCCTGCCGGTACAGTTGAAGGAGATGCATATCAAGTGTCTGCATCTGGTATTGGCTGGCGCCATTCTCAATATGTTTTTCAATTTCATCAAGTTTCCCTTCACGAATACACGCCTGAATGGTTGTAGTGGCGCGCATGATTTCTACAACCGGCAGAATATTTTCTCCAGCGCGATCCTTTACCAGACGAAGTGAAACCGTCGCCACCAGAATATCCGCCAGACGTTGACGCACGATCTCCTGTGCTTCGGGAGGAAAATGTCCCACAATTCGGTTTATGGTTGAAACAGCGCCTTGAGTATGAAGCGTGGAGAATACAAGATGCCCTGTCTCCGCAGCCTTTATGCAGGCATCGATTGTTTCCTTGTCACGCATCTCCCCCACCATGATTATATCAGGATCCATGCGCAGGCACCCTTTGAGCGCTGTATTGAAACTCTCGGTGTCAATGCCGACTTCCCGCTGGATAATACAGCTTTTCTGGGAAGTGAAAAGAAATTCAATCGGATCTTCAATAGTTATGATGTTGTAGGAAAAGTGCTCGTTAAGAAAGCGAATCATGGATGCCAGAGTTGTTGACTTTCCATTACCGGTCGGACCTGTCACCAGCACCAGACCGTTTGGCGCCTGGGAAATTTCCCCCAGTACCGGCGGTAGGTTCAGCTCCTGAAACGTTCCGATTGTTGGTGGAATAACCCGCATGACAATGCCAAGGTTTCCCTTCTGGCGAAAAATACTGACTCTGAAACGTCCACCACCGGCGATTGAATAGGAGGCGTCATGTTCTTTTATGTTTGGAGTAAGCTCTTTGCCATTGTGTTCCATAACAGTTTTGGCGATAAACTCCGTATCCGTCGGCGTGAGATTCGGCATCTTTGCCCGTATCAAAACCCCTTTACCACGAAAAATCGGTGGGTTGTCGGTTTCAAAGTGAATATCAGACACTTTTTTCTGGAACGCTATATCAAGGATTTGGTGAAGTACGTGCAATTCCATTGTATCTTCCTCTCAATTCTACTTGGTATTTGAAGAAACTTTCGGTTTACGATACACCGCAAAATCAAGCACCACACCAGCGTGACGGCAGAGGGAATCCATAAGCTCTGTGGGAGCCGGCCGACAGACCGAATTTCCAAAGTCAGCATATATCAACGCCATTGTTTTGCCAAAAGAAACGACCGGAACCAGCATGAAACGGGAATTATCCGGTTTAGGAATCTCTTTGTACAAAACATCCCCCAACAGTGAATCAACCGAAATGCCGAAATGCAGTTTTTGTTTCGCAACCACATCCTGGAAAATTGAAGTCTGTTTCAGGGGGATTTTGAACATCATCGGCGCGGTCGGCATTTCCACAGTTCCACCCCTCACTCCGATCCCTTTTTCTGCGATCAGCTCATCCTTGCCAACAACAAATGTAACCGCCCTGTCAAAAAGCGTTGAGGCAAACTTTAGCAGTTCCAAAGCAATTTCAGGCGGCTCGGACAATTTGTCCAGGGAGCGTGCCGCATCGTCAAATGAACGTATTGCCTTACGCTCCATGGCGGAAAAAGATGTTACCAGATACCCTCTTAATACATTATTGCAGGAGATAATATCAGCTGCGGCAAGATTCTCCAGCTGACGGGAATCCGGCATCGGCAATACTGCGCGCACACCAGCTTCCAGAAGTGGCAGGGAAAGTCCCGCAAGCCCGGGTGGCAAAACAAGGGTTAAAATAGTAAGAGTCGGATAACGAAGCCGTTTGCTGCGTACCATCTGGAGCATCAGATCTGCGCTCGGCTTATCTTCAGGAATCCCGGTTACATCCACAATCAGCACCGGCACACTGTCACGACAGATAGACTGCTCGATAATCATGTCAAGCCCAGCCTCTTCATCGGTTGTCATGACAAATATGCCATCACCCCTGCATGATGTGGCTATGATATGACGCAAAAGAGGGGAAAAGCTGTAAACAATAACAGCAGGCGCTGTCCCCGGAAGAATGGGAGCGCGCGACGTTGTGTGCGTAGTCGGTATGGATAGTGAAGCAAGGTAGGAACATAGCGCCCCAAGCTCCTCATGCTTCAGTCCAGGAGAGTTCTGTTCAATAAATAACCGGTGTTCCTCTGTATGGTCATGATCCCGCAACCCCATGAAAACATCAGGTATTTTTTTATCTAGGTCATCCAGAACATCGAGTCCGAGAAGATCAGAAGTTATTTCTGAAGATTCAATGCCACAATTCTGCTGAACATCCTCAGTGTCAAAAAAAAGTTGGGACAATGTGCCGTCACGAATATGTTCATCATAGATTCTTAAAGCATCCATCAGGATACTTTGGGCATTGAGCAGCATTTCCTCCTTGAGGGTTTCTGGGAAATAGCGATATTCATCAGATATATCCGCTTTGTTGACATCAAGATTAAATGTGCCGGAGGTCCAGGTCAGTATTTCCACGATGGTCATCTCAATGAGCGTTTCAAGCCCCTTGTATGCGTCATCCTTTTTGATAATCCCCTGCTCTATCAATGTAGCGATCAACGGTTTGCGATCAGCGCCCGCATCTTTCTGCATTCGAAGAGTTTCATCAAGCTGTTTTTGGGTAATAATCCGCATATCAAGAAGAATCTGACCGATACGGTATTTGTTACTATGGTGGTTTGCGCTGACAAAATATCCATCATTAAAAACAAGCTGACTTGATCCCTTGGAACTCTCAAGAAAGAGAGTACCGGTTTTGCGGGTGGAATGAAGCAGTTGAATGACATCAACAATAGGCAGATGTTCTAGATCACCGGAAAATGACATGGAGGTTGCTCCTTAATGTCCACTAGCTTCTTACGGCGCACAAAGTAGCACAAACAGAACGTGAGTGTAAACAGTTGCAACCTGTTTACTCCAGAAGAAATCGTGTTCAACAAGCCACTTGCATTCACCATGGACGTATAGTACTATTTGCCCCTCAAAAAATGAACCGGGTCAAGGAGCTGCCACATCATGCTGGACATAATGCGCAAGCAGAAAAATTCAATTGTTATAAAAGTGGTTTTCGTTGTAATCGTACTTTCCTTTATCGGCACAATGTTTCTTGTGTGGGGCGAAGGGCGAAGCGGAATGGGGGGGGAAAATTCTGCCTTTGCCGCAAAAGTTGATGGTCAGAAAATAAGCCTTGAGCAATATAGGAGCTCGTATGAACGTATCCGCTCCATGTACCAGCAGATTTACGGTCAATCACTCCCACCGGAAATGGAAAAACTGCTAAATATCAAAAAAGTGGCGCTGGACAACCTGATTGACAACCTGCTTATTATGAAAGAAGCAAAAAACATGGGGATCAAGGTTTCCATGGATGAAGTTTCCAAATCAATCTCCGAAATGCCCGTGTTTCAGAAAGATGGCGCTTTCAATTTTGATATGTATCAGCAGTTGCTCAAAAGTAATCGCATGACTGCCAAAGATTTTGAAGATGGTCAGAAAAGCGAGCTGATCTTGAAAAAAGCACGTCAAAGCGTCAAGGACAAAGTTGTGGTGAGCGATGCCGATGCCCTTGCACTCTTTAAAAAAGAACATGACAAAATCAATCTTGAGTATGTTTCCTATTCACCTGCAGAAGTTATGGCAGACGTGAAGGTGACTGACGCAGAGCTGACCGATTATCTGCAGAAAAATCAGGCTGAATTCAAAACTCCTGAAAAAGTAGCTTTATCCTATATTCTCCTTGATCCTGCGCAGCATAAAGCTGGCACAACCGTCACCGAAGATGAAATTCAGACTTTCTACCAGAAGAACATGGATAAATATCAGGGGAAAGATGGCATCCTTCCGCTCAAGGAAGTGCATGACAAAGCAAAAGCAGACGCCATTCAGCAGAAAGCCGCCAAACAATCATATGAGTTGGCAGCCGACACTCTCTACAAAAACATCAAATCCGGCGACTTGACAATTATTGCCAAACAGCTGAAAGCAAATATTCAGGAGACAGCTCTCTTCACTGCAACAGCCCCCCCGGCTGCACTTGCAACAGAAGCCGCTGTTGTGAAAAAAGCTCTGGAACTGAAACAGGGTGAACTGGGTGGACCGGTTGAAACGGCTAAAGGGATCTACATAATCAAGGCAAAAGAACGGAAGGTAGCCGCCGTACCCCCGTTGTCAGAGATAAAGGGGCTCGTTGAGCAAAAAGCAAAAGCAGCTAAAGCAGCTGATCTTGCCAAGAAAAAAGCGGACGATGCCGCCAAACAGTTTGCCGGCAAAACGACCGTCCAAACCCGCGTCACCGGCAGCTTCGGGTATAACGCAAAGGGTGACATTCCGGCAATCGGCACAAACCCGGATCTGATGGAATCGATTTTCAAACTTACAACTGCCGCCCCTGCCGCAGCCGCTCCGGTCAAAATCGGCGCAAGCTGGTACGCTGTGAAGCTCAAGGAGCGGATTGACACTCCGCAGGCTGATTTTGATAAAACAAAGGAAGAGCTGAAGAAAAAAATGCTCCCTAAAAAGCAGGATGAAGAACTTGAAAAATGGCTGAAAGAACTGCGCGCCAAGGCAAAAATAGAAATCAATCAGACGCTCATCGCTGAAAAATAGGAGATATTTCCATGTCACAGCTTGTCATGCAAACAGATTTTCCAGACCTCAAACTACTTGCCCGCGGTAAAGTACGCGATATCTACGACCTTGGCGACACTCTGCTGCTGGTAACCTCCGACCGCATCTCCGCCTTTGACGTCATCATGAATGAACCGATACCTGACAAAGGGTTTGTGTTAACCCAGATATCCGCATTCTGGTTCCGACAGATGGAGGATATTGTAAAAAACCATATTATATCCATTGATGTGGCTGACTATCCTGCATCGTGCCAGCCATATTCCGATATTTTAAAAGGGCGATCCATGTGGGTCAAAAAAGCGAAACCACTCCCGGTCGAATGTATCGTACGCGGATATGTTTCCGGTTCAGGTTGGAAAGATTACAAGAATACAGGCTCTATCTGCGGCATAAAACTTCCGGAAGGTCTGAAAGAATCCGACCGTCTCCCGGAACCGATCTTCACACCATCCACCAAGGCTGAACTTGGAACACATGACGAGAACGTATCATTTGAAACAATGGCAAAACTGTGCGGTCAGGAACTGGCAGAAAAAGCCCGTGACTACACGATTAAAATATACTGCCGCGCCCGTGACCTGGCTGCTCAAAAAGGGATTATAATAGCGGACACCAAATTTGAATTCGGTGTTTTTGATGGTGAATTGATAATAATCGACGAGTGTATGACACCTGACTCAAGCCGCTTCTGGCCGATGGATAAGTACAAGCCTGGCGGAGCCCAGCCGAGCTTTGACAAGCAGTTTCTGCGCGATTATCTTGAAACCCTTGATTGGGGGAAGTCAGCGCCAGCTCCACCGCTTCCGGCAGAAATTCTGGAAAAAACCGGCGCAAAATATCGTGAAGCATTACAGAAAATAGCCGGAATTACGGTATAATTTATAATCAAAGACGCTACATTACATTTAAAGCAGGCTTCAATGCCTGCTTTTTTTTGAAAAAATGAGTGCAGCCACTGGTAAATTACAAAAAGTGCGCTACAGTTGATTGAAAATATCGAGCAGTTCTGCATAGACAGGAGGGTAGAGTCAATGAAAATGGATGAAATCAAAACAATCGCAAAACAGTTTGACATCAAACCGGGTAAGATGAAAAAGACGGAACTTGTTCGTGCAATCCAGCAGGCAGAAGGAAACAACGTATGTTTTGACTCCGGAAACGCCATAACATGCGGACAGCATGAATGTCTATGGCGTGAGGATTGCGTATAAAATTGAAATGAATACAGAGGCTTTTTTAAAGTCTCAAACTGTGCCATCCCCTATAAATGTCCAACACCCCTACAATCATCGAAGTTGTCATCCCACTACAGCTGGAGCGGAGCTTTCATTACCTGGTTCCACCGGAGCTGACGGAAAGCGCCATACCAGGTTGTCGCGTTCTAGTGCCGTTCGGCAACCGGATCATGACCGGCTATATTGTCGCAACAATATACGAATCCCCACACACCAACCTCAAGCCAATCAAAGCGCTACTCGACATCGAGCCTCTATGGGTCCAATCAGAGCTGGAGTTTTTCCGATGGATTGCCGCTTATTACCTTCACCCACTTGGCGAGGTAATCAAAACCGCACTCCCTTCCGGCATCAACCTGCAGTCAAAAAAAGGGAGCAGGGGGGAGACCATCGTCGGTGGCAAAAAAATCCGGCGTGAACAGTATTACGCGGCAATCCCGGATATTACCCCGGCACGCCAGCTTGGCAGCAAGGCAGCGGAAATTCTAGCTCTATTGCGTGAACTTGGAGAGACTGGAGCTGCTGACCTTCGGCGACGTTTCGGCAGTTCTCTCCCACAACTGAAACGTCTGGTCGAGCTTGGACTGGTAGCCTGTCATGAGCGGGAACAGTATCGGGATCCGTTTGCAGACCAATCTGTTGAGCGGGATCTCCCGATGGAACTCAACCGGGAGCAGGCAGATGCATTGGGAAAAGTGACCAACGCCGTTGAAAGCAACAGTTATGCACCATTTTTGCTATACGGTGTTACCGGTAGTGGCAAGACCGAAGTCTACCTGCAGGCAATCGCCCATGCCTTGACCTACGACAAAACAGCGCTGGTGCTGGTGCCTGAAATTTCACTTACCCCCCAACTGGTCGGACGATTTCGTGCGCGTTTTGGCTCTGGAATAGCAGTGCTGCACAGTGGACTCTCCGATGGAGAGCGTTATGACGAATGGCGGCGTATCCGCCGTGCCGAAGTGCGGATTGTCATCGGCGCACGCTCGGCAATTTTTGCACCGCTGCAACAGCTCGGTATTATTGTGGTTGATGAGGAGCATGAAGCATCATTCAAACAGTCGGAAGGGCTTCGATACAATGCCCGCGATCTTGCGCTACTAAAGGGGAAGCAGCAGAATGCTGTGGTGCTACTCGGCTCTGCCACACCGCAAGTAACAACACTCCATGCAGTGCGCCTGAATCGTATCGCCTTGCTCCCTCTGACCCGGCGAGTAGAGGGGAGAAAAATGCCATCCATTGAGGTTGTTCCGGTAAAAGGGAACAGTGAGCTTTTGTCACCTCCATTGATAGCTGCACTGACTGAAACTCTCGCTGCCGGGGAACAGTCGCTGGTTTTCCTCAACCGGCGAGGCTTTGCGCCGGTGCTGGTTTGCGCCGATTGCGGCGAACCGCTCACCTGCCCCAACTGCTCTGTAACGCTCACCTTTCATCGGCAACGCCAGCAAAGCATCTGCCACTATTGCGATTATGCCGTACCAGCCCCATCCATCTGCCCTGCCTGCGATTCACCCCAGATACGGGAGGTCGGCGCAGGCACAGAAAAGATTGAGCAGCAACTGAAAGAGCTGCTTCCGACAGCGCGAATCATCAGAATGGATAGCGACACAACTTCAGGCAAGGGGGGGCATAGCCGCCTTCTGGATCGGATGAATAATCGCTCTGCCGACATTCTTATCGGAACCCAGATGATTGCCAAGGGGCACGACTTCCCTGGCGTGACACTGGTCGGGGTGCTTGACGCAGAGGGGAGCCTTGCCATGCCTGACTTTCGCTCTGCCGAACGGACATTTCAGCTTCTATCGCAGGTATTCGGTCGAGCTGGGCGTGGGGAACAACCAGGGCGGGTGCTTGTCCAAAGCCGCAACCCGGATCATTATGCAGTGGCATGCGCCGTAAATCATGATGGCGACCGCTTTTACACTGAAGAACTTGCGCAGCGGAGTGAAGCTGGATATCCACCTTTTACCCACCTGGCTGCAATCAGTTTTTCCGGCAATGCTGAAAAAAAGGTTGAACAGCGTGCATCAGCAATGGCAACACTATTGCGAAACCTCAAGCAGCAACTGCGGCTACGGCTGGAAATTCTTGGCGCAACAGCGGCACCTCTGTATAGACTGCGGGGGCGCTACCGCCGCCAGATTCTGATAAAAGCAGAGCATCGCAATGATTTGCGGCGACTTTTGAATGCCTGGCAGAAACGGAGACCGCCACCCTCCACGGTGCGGGAACAGATAGACATAGATCCGATCGATATGATGTAATAAAACTGAATATATTAAACATTAGAATTCTTGACATCTGACAAAGGTTTGCTATTAGTTGTTCATATCTAAATCAGTTTGAGACAACAAAGTAATGGAGGATTCATCATGCTGTCACAGTTAAAAATCAGCACCCGTATCATCGGCGGTTTCGTCATTGCCATCATTCTTCTGGCGGCTATTTCCGGAGCAAGCTACTGGGGTCTTGGTAAACTTACCTGGTACATTGCCGACATAAGCGAGAGTGACGCTGCACTGGTTGAATACGCCCAACGTTCACGCGCCAATATAAATATGCTGCGAAGATATGAAAAAGATCTGTTCATGAATATCGGCGATACAGCCAAGGTTGAGGAATACAAGAAAAAATGGGATGAATCTCTAATTCATGCCAATGAACGCTTTGATGCCATGAATAAATTGGTTGAGAGCCAAAAAGATAAAGAGATCATCTCAGCAATAAAGAAAAATATCGATGGGTATGGAGTCGGCTTCAAAAACGTTTACGACGGTATAAAATCAGGTCAGATTACGACAACAAAAGCGGCAAATGAAGAAATCGGCAAATACAAGGAAGCGACCCATCAGTCTGAAGCAATGGTGACGGAATTTGCAAAGCAGATGGATAAACAGATGGGTGAAATGGTAAAAGAGGCTGAAGGAACGGCTAAAAAAGTTCGGGGGAGTGTGCTGACCATGGCGCTCATCGCCATTGCCTTTGCCATTGTTGCCGCAATAATTATTGTCCGTTCCATAACCGCTCCGCTTAACAAATTTCTTGAAAGAGTTACCGATATTGCCCAGGGTGAAGGTGACCTGACAAAACGGCTGGAACTGAACGGTTCTGATGAAATTGCCGAGATCAGCCGTATGTTCAACCAGTTCATTGAAAAATTGCATGGCATAATTACCCTGATTGCATCCACATCTACACAGGTTGCAGCCGCATCATCCCAACTCAACTCAACCGCCGAGCGGATTGCCACCGGCGCAGAGGAGGTGGCAGCCCAGGCGAGCACTGTTGCAACCGCCGGCGAAGAGATGTCAGCAACTTCAGGAGATATTGCCCAAAACTGCCAGATGGCAGCAGAAGGGGCACAACAGGCATCTTCATCTGCTCATAACGGCGCTGAAGTCGTTGACCGAACAGTTTCCGTCATGGGACAGATTGCAGAGAAAGTTCAGGAATCAGCAAAAACCGTGGAAAGTCTTGGAGCTCGTTCCGATCAGATCGGAGAAATAATTGGAACTATCGAGGATATTGCCGACCAGACAAATCTGTTGGCATTGAACGCGGCGATTGAAGCTGCCAGAGCCGGAGAGCAGGGTAGAGGTTTTGCTGTTGTTGCAGACGAAGTTCGGGCGCTTGCCGAGCGCACAACGAAAGCTACACGCGAAATCGGCGAAATGATAAAAGCAATACAGAGCGAAACCAAAGGTGCTGTGGCAGCTATGGAACAAGGGGTTCGCCAGGTTGAGCAGGGGACTGAAGAAGCTGCCCGTTCAGGTGAAGCGTTGCGAGATATTCTGGAACAGGTAAATAATGTCAGTATGCAGGTAAACCAGATTGCCACCGCCGCTGAAGAGCAGACTGCAACCACCAGTGAGATTTCCAACAATATGCAGCAGATTACACAAGTTGTTCAGGATACAGCCAGTGGCGCTCACGAGTCGGCAACTGCTGCAGCCCAATTAAACGGCAATGCGGAAGAATTGCAACGACTTGTAAGACAGTTCAGATTATAGAGTCAAAAAAGCCTTCAGACCGCTCTAACCGGTCTGGAGGCTCTAACGGTATGAATGCTTTAAAGAAAGCTACAATGCCCCATTTACCACAAAAAATATCTATTCTGTATGTTGAGGATGATCTTTCAACACGCCAACTGGTTCAACACGCGTTCTCACTCAAGCCGGAATACCTGGTTATAACTGCTTCAGATGGTATTGAGGGGTTGAAGCGGTTTAAAGAGCAGCCGACAGATTTAGTTTTGACAGACATTATGATGCCAAAGTTGAACGGTCTGGAAATGGCGCGTTCAATTCGTGCCATTTCGCCAGATTGCCAGATAATTGTCATGTCTGCCTTTAGCGAAACGACCTATCTGGTTGATTCCATAGATATTGGAGTCAACCAGTTTGTTATCAAACCGGTCGAATTCAAACGTCTCTTCACTGCCATTGATCGCTGCGGCGAAGTAATAAGGATGAAGCGCCAGCTGCAAATTCAGGAGGCAGAAGTGCTTCGCGCCAAAAAAATGGAGGCAATAAGCGTCCTTGCTGGCGGGATGGCACACGATTTTAACAACCTGCTGCAGGTTATTCTCGGTTATATCTCCATTTCACTATGTAATTCCGAACCTGGAAGCAAAGTCCACGAAATGCTCACAATTGCAGAGAGAAGTTCAGAAGAGGCAAGAAAATTAAGCCGACGCCTCCTTTCTCTAGCTCGTGGTGGACTGTTCAACATAACCAACCTTGATCTTCGTCCTATTCTTAAGGAATGCGTTGACCTGGCGCGCCAATGCGAAAATATATCCATCATCTATCAGGAACCTACCTCACTTTCAAATGTTAACATCGATCCGGAACAGATATACCAGATGTTTTCAAACATCATCACCAATGCACGGGAATCAATGCCGAACGGTGGCACAATAACAATCGTCGCAAAGGATAAAATAGTCTTGAACAACTCCCTGCTGACCCTTCCTGAAGGAGAGTATGTTCATGTCTGCGTCCAGGATACGGGATGTGGCATTTCTCCTGAACTGATGCCGGATATATTCGACCCATATATCACCACAAAACCACTCGGAACAACAAAAGGGGTAGGACTTGGGCTTACCCTCTCCCATGCCATTGTTCGCAAGCACAAGGGACGTATTGCCATTGACTCCAGGCTTAATGAAGGAACAACTGTTCACATCTATCTTCCCGCTGCAAAAGCAGCTCTCTAAAAATGCACCACGGTGGAATTTACGCTGAAGAGATAACCGGCAAGGTTTACGACACAAAACTCCTCCTCAGGTTTGTGCGTTATGTGCGCCCCTACCGCATCACAGTTCTGCTGATATTGCTCATACTTCCACTGACCGCTGCCTGCCGTCTTGCACAACCATTCATTATCAAACTTGCAATTGACAGCCATATTGTACCTGGAAAACTTGCAGGACTGGATAAAATCGCCCTTTTCTTTATTGCTATCCTACTTTGTGAATCGCTTTTCGCATATCTGGAAGTATATCTGCTTCAATCAGTTGGACAACGGGTCATGGCAGATATGCGGGGAGAACTGTTTTCTCATGTTTCAGAGTTACCGGTTTCATGGTTTGACCATGTTCCGACAGGAAGCGCTGTAACACGTCTGACCAGCGATATTGAAGTGCTGGGAGAGATGTTTGCTTCCGGCATTATTACAATTGTGGGAGATATTCTGCTGTTACTCGGAATAGTTTCTATCATGCTATGGATGAACCCGAAACTATCCCTTGTAACATTCTCTGTCCTGCCGATTCTCGGTTATGTGACATACAGCTTCCGCCGCCGTATGCGTCAGTCATTCCGTGAAGTGCGCGCACGACTCGGCGTCCTCAACTCCTTCCTGGCGGAGAGTATCGGCGGCATAAGCATTATTCAGGCATTCAACAGGGAGCGTGATGAAGAACGCCGTTTCAGCGAACTTAATGCTTCCTACCGGGATGCGAATATGCCAGTCATATTCTGGGATGCATCCCTCTATGCGATAGTTGAAGCGCTCTCATCCATTGCCATTGCGCTCATCATCTGGTACGGCGGCGGGGAGATAATTCAAGGCGCCCTGACCTTTGGTGTACTGGTCGCTTTCATCCAGTACATCGAAAAGTTTTTTGCTCCAATACGCGACCTTTCCGCAAAGTATTCCGTCATGCAAGGTGCAATGGCGGCTCTGGAAAGAATTTTTGTCCTGCTTGACACAAAAACAGAGGTTTCAGCCGACTCCGATAGAGCTGCATTGTCACAGAAGCTTGAAGCTCCACTCCTGCAGTTTCGTAATGTTTCATTTTCGTACCGCGAAAACGAAAAAGCACTGGACTCTTTTGACCTTATCATAAATGAAGGGGAGCGAATTGCGCTTGTGGGGGAAAGCGGCGGTGGAAAAACAACCGTTACACGCCTCCTTACCCGTCTGTATGAAGCCGACCAGGGAGAAATACTTTTTCGGGGAGTTGATATTCGCACCATTCCCCTGAAGGAGTTACGCAGCAAAATAGGAGTGGTGCTTCAGGACCCGTGCCTGTTTGCAGGAACAATAGAGTTCAATATAAACCTCGGTGATCCGGACGCTGCCAAAAGGGTTACAGAATCTGCAGCGGTAGTGGGATGTGACAGATTTATCGAACGTTTACCAAACAGTTATGCTGAAGAAGTACGGGAACGCGGGAGCAATCTATCCGTCGGAGAAAAACAGCTCATATCATTTGCACGCGCAGTAGCTTTCAATCCGGAAATCATGGTGCTTGATGAAGCGACCGCAAGCATTGACACTGCTTCAGAACAGATGATTCAAGAGGGAATGAAGGGGCTTATGCAAGGAAGAACTTCCCTGGTGGTCGCACATCGTCTTTCAACAATTCGGGATGCTGACAGAATTATTGTGATTCATGGTGGAAAAATTGTTGAGCAGGGAAAACACGAGGAATTACTCGGCTTGCAAGGAATCTATTTCAATCTGCATAAATTGCAGTAGAGATAAAAACTTTTTTTAATATGAGCTGAATAGTTACGAATAGCTATTCCAGTTGTAGCGAGTCACTTCACCATCATCTGCCATATCATTGAGTATATCCTTCAACTCACGCTTGACATGACGGTCACCGAATTCCCTCAAAATACCGGCAAAATGAACCGTACCTGCAGCATTTTTTAAGAAAGTTCAGAATGTTTTTCCCGTTAGTTGCACGCAGCCTTCCTTTTGCTCTTTATTGATGGATATGCTTCTCGCTCCGGTTGAGCGCATTATTGAAGGCGGTGAAGCTTCAATAAGACGGCCGCTGACATATTTATGTAAAATACTGGCTATCAGCGTCTGATAAGGCATACCTTCCTCAGCTGCCCGTGTTTGGACATCCTCTAGATCCCGGGAGGAGAGCCTGATATTGATTCGCTTATCCTTGGTAAGTGTGGAGGCAGCACTTGTGGCGTAACGGGCTATCTCGTCCTTGAGATCTGGCACAGACTGCCATTCTCCCATTTCAAAAGAAGCAAGAATATCCTCTTCATATTTGGCATCTTTAGTTTTCATAACGTAATTCCTCTAGGAGATATTTTTTAGTAGCAATTCGACTTGGTATTATCGTCTTCAAAAATATTTCTTTGTCAGTCTCGACGAAAGGTATCAAGTAGGCGTAACCTCGAATCCTGACAACATAAATTCGCTGATTAGAGTATTGCTCTTTGTTTGGGTGTAAAACAATATCGAGAAGTGCACCATGTGACATGGCGGCCAACACCTCTTCAAATGACACGCCGCGTTCCAGTTTCAGGCGAATATTCTTTTCACTATTCCAGTTGATAGGTTTCATGCTGTTATCATATCCAAAAGTGTGCCTTTTGTCTTCTTTTTTTTGTTTTTTCCGAAGATATATATCGTAACCTGGAACAGATTGATACATGCATGAGGGAACGTGCTACGAAGGGGATTCAGAACGAATATGTGGCAGTTTTTTGGCAGGTGCAGGTTTTGAAGATTAAATACGGGCAGTGTCGCTAGTTTTAGCGAATTACGAAACTACAAACGGGGCAACGGTAGATACACTAACGCTCGTTCCATTCTTTCCGCAGTTTTTTCTGAAAATCAATACCGTCCGCTGCGGTTTTCTTCAGTATACCTGCGGCTTGCAAAAAGGCATCGCCAGACTCTTCTCCTGTTGTAACAGGGGTTCTATCAAGGAGAATATGTTTTTGCTTGCCAACGGCAAAACCCGGGTGAGGTATAAACCAACCGTCTTTTTTCACGATTGCTTCAACTCGCATACCTATATGCTCCTGTTCCATTTTTTCTTAACAAATTCATACACATCAGCATCTACTATCGTTTTTAAAATATAACACATTGAATTCAAAGACAACGGCAAAGTGAGTGGGTATATCGCAGGGAATTTTTAACGCTACAGTTTAAACGTTGCGCTGGTTAGACTAATGCGACCTACCGTAGTGGCAAGTCGCGTAGGTTTGGGGATCAGAATATGGGTCGTATTCCGGGTTTTGCCAATAATTCTTTACTTTTATAACATACGTGATATATTGGCTTCATGGTCTATCGTCTTTCATATTACAATGAAACTGTCGAAGCTGAACTTGATGCTTGGCCTGTTGGCTTGCGTGCTCGGTTTCGGGCGTTGTCTGTGCGTATGGAAGAACATGGTCCCAACCTGGGAATGCCACATACACGTGCGCTTGGTAACGGACTCTTTGAAATTCGTGCCAAGGCAGAAGAAGGAATTGGAAGAGTATTTTTCTGCACCATGGTCGGAAGAAAGATCGTTATTCTTAACAGTTTCATCAAGAAGACGGACAAGACACCAAAACGGGAACTCGATATAGCGCTTACTCGGCAGAAGGAGGTAATTAGTCATGAACTATAAACCAGTTTCGTACGACCCAAAGAAAAAATTGGAGAAAGACCTACAAGATCCCGATTTCAGGAAGGCATGGGAAGCCTTGGCTGATGAATTTGCTACTCTGGATGCCCTGCTTTTGGCGCGTCGTCAGGCAGGGATGACCCAGGAACAAGTGGCGGCCAAAATGGGCGTTTCACAGCCATCCTTGGCGAGGGTCGAAGCGTCGCTTGGTTCTCACCGGCATTCTCCGTCTCTGGAAATGCTCCGCAAGTATGCTGCCGCTGTTAACTGTAAACTGGAGATTAGGCTGATACCACAGCATTCATGACCCGTGTCGAAGACAGTAAATCAACAGAAAATCAGCAAAACGGGGAGCCGATTTTTTCGGCTCCTCGTTTTGCCTCTCTAAGAGAACGTGCTATGAGGGTGATTCAGAACGTATATGTGGCAGATTTTTTTATGAGGGGCAGGTTTTGAGGATTAAATACAGGCCGTGTCGCTAGATTTGTAATGGGGGAAACTAGGCTCATTATTTATTGCAATAAGTATAATTTCCCATTGTAGTACATGATGTTCCATCACTGCCATAAGTGTAGTTTCCCATTTTAGTATATGACGTCCCATCACTGCCATAAGTGTAGTTTCCCATTTTAGTATATGACGTCCCATCACTGCCATAAGTGTAATTTCCCATTTTAGTATATGACGTCCCATCGCTACAATTAGTGTAATTACCAAGTTGGCTACATGATGTCCCATCACTACCATAAACGTAATTCCCCATTTTAGTATATGATGTCGCACCACCGCTGTTGCCAAGAGTAACAGACGATCCCCTATATATATTTGATGTTACTGATGGCGAGCTAGCCACATAATATTCATCTGAAGGTAATCCATACATTCTGCGTGGCTGCGCATTGCCTTGTGCAGTATTATATGACGGAGATGTGTGTGACAGGCCAGATGTAGTGTAGTCAGACAATACTACAGTGTTGGAATTGGAATTCGTTTTTGCCTGAACATCTTTTGCTTTTTTCTTGCCTGTAGAAGTAACATTTTTTACTTTTCTTGCACTGGGATTTACCGTATCACCCGGTTTGCCAAATGCTTCAAGCGCTTCTTGGGTCGTCCATTCCTGAGCAAATACGGTTGTAGTAAAAAAAACCGACAATAGAATTATTGGAATTATTGCTTTCATGGCGCTCCCTCCAAAAAAAAATTAAATTTGATCTAATTCTGAACCTTCCGCCGTATTTATTCCAGCATTTTCTACCCTATGCCAGCTTTTAGCGACCATCACGTTGGTAGGTCGCACTGTGATTTTGACGCGACGTTTGAAGCGCTGTGTTGATGAGACTAACACAACCCCATATTTTAAGTACTTTTATCGAAACTTTAATACTACGGTTACTAAAATGAATATTATAATTATTAATAGCATGCAATGCCCTTAAAGCAAGCCCGACTTTGTAAATTTTCAAACTCTCGTCAAATTCAGTAGAAGTATAACTTATATGTAACCTACTGGTTATTAGCGAGTAATTTGTTATGCCAGTGCAAAATTGGGGTATATCCCTACGCTAGAATTCATGTCACGACCCAGATTTGGACAAACACGTATCTTTTTTCTCGCACTAAATTGCTTATTAGCCATTATCACTCTCAATGTGTGACCGCAAAATCAAAAATCTCGCAGTTAACGATTCCGCCTTCGTTAAAAATGATACGGGAATAAAAGCATAGAAACCTTCCCAAGATAAACCGAACTGATCACAGTGATAGCGTCCCATTTGATCTGTCCGATTTTTATACTGTTCTTCATTCTTCACTAGTTTCTGAACTTCTTCTTCAGTATGACCAATAAACTGAGTGACAAAGGGCAAATCAAGCCTAAAACATTCATCCGGATATGCAGCATCATACTCTTTCAAAAGCCCCCGAATATAATGATTATTCGGCGTTTTCTTGTTGGCTTTGCAGATCGCATATTTCAAGAAGAGCTCAACGCCATGGTGAACCAAGGACATGATGACTGTTGCATGGCTAAAAGAGCCGGAGAATCCGCCGTTAATCATGTCCCGGCAGAGTTGCTGCGCTCCCTCCATATTAGCCATACAAAGAACGTAATGAAGATCCGCTTCGCTATAATCGGTAATTTCTGTGCTCGTGATCATTTTCAATTCCTGCAATCAAATCGTTATGGTCAACTCAGAACTGATTAGGGGTACCCCCCGGTTTTGTGAGAGATCTTGGAGCATCCCCCCCACACCCGCATCAATTCAGCCCGCTGATCTGACGATCCTTCGGATATTCAACTGTTATACCAAAGGTAATCTCCCGTTTTTCCTCCCCCTTGAGCGGAAGTTTCCACACCAGCGTTCCATCATTTTTAGTTTCATCCGGCTTGATATTCGGTTCATCAAGTGTCACCTTGATTTCGCTATCACCGACAAGCGGCAGTTGATCACGGAGGATAAGGGTGCGTTCTTCTTTTTTCAGGTTGGCAATCTCGATTTTGTAGCGATAGCTCATACGGTTTTTACCAAACATACCGGCTTCTTCGTGCTGTTTGAGTGCTTCGCGCTTGACACTGACCGTGTCATCAACACCAAAGGAGAGGGTAAATGCTTCACCGACGGCAACTTTTTTTAGGTGTGCGCTGCCGGTATAGGTTGAGCCGCTGAAAAGCGCTACTTTGCCAGGCAGGAGCGGATACGCGGCACGATTGATGAGTTCTGACGTGAGGTAGACGTAGGGGGAAAGTTTGGGAACCGCAAGAAATTGCGGCGTCACCGGCAGCTCTTCCATTGCTACGACCGCGCCATGTTTGCTCCCATCAGACGGAATATCGATCGGACGGGGAATGCGGAAGCTGACCGTCCCCTGTTCATCGGTGACAGCAGCCACAGCCTGGGGAACAGGAGCAGAATCCTCCTCTGCATCTGCCATTGTCTCCATCATCATTTCCCGGTAAGGGCGGGCAGCTTTCTTTGCCCGGAGAGGTGCTGGAGCTGCCACCATCGGCATTCCTCCCAGCTGCATTGGGCGGAGTAACGCAACAGTCCACGGATTCATTTCCGGCGGTGTGCCACCGAGTGCCGGGCGGGCGGTGGAGAGGTTCAATTCCACACTGTTCCAGTCTTCACCGGTTTTCTGGTGTACCAGCGAACGAAACACGAGCTGCGCCGTTTTCATATCGGAGTTCAGACGGAGATCATACCCCGGTTCCCAACCAGCTTGAAAAGTGACCGAAGATAGCTCCAGAGTTAAGGCACCGGCCTTGGCAACATCCAACTCAACTTCAACTGACTTGACTTCTTTTTTATTGGAACCGGTGGCAGCGTCACGTCTCTTTTTCAGGGCATCAATCTTGTCTGTCAGGATCCGTTTTTCAGCCTCAAGGTCACGCCCCTGTTCTTCAACTTTGGTAACACCGGTACCGACAAAGCCTGAAATATCCATCAACTCCGCCGTGCTGGTCTTGCCGACTGACAAATCCTTGGAAATACGATCACCCCATGCAACACGGATTGAGTCGAAAAAAGCTCGCTGGGCATCAAGCCCCGATTTTCTGGCATCCAGGCTTGCAACTTTACGTTCCAAAGCCCTTATTTCATCGTTCAATTCTTTAGCCCGTTTTTCACCATTTGTTTCCAGAAACGAGCGCCTGATCTCCATACCGGCAATCGTCGCTCCAGCAGTTCCTTTACCACTCACCCGTACTGAATCATCCTGGATGATTGACGGTAATCCTTCAAATACGACCAGATGACTTCCGGCAGGGAGGTTAACCGTCACCTGACGGGTGGTCATGGCACGATCCTGATATACAGTAACAGCTGTAATAACGGCTTTAGGGGAGATCCGTGGAATATCTGCGCTCTGGACAAGAGCAGGAATCAACAGTGTGCAACAGAGTATGGCAAAACTAAGAGCAGGTAACACCGGTTTCAAATCAAAGATGGCATCAAGGCGGCGAGGAGTGAGGTGACGAAGGCATACTACAAGTATGTTGAGAAGCCGAAGACGAGCCAACAAAGATGAGGCTTTGATTTGGAATTGGGATAAGGTCATGGTGTGCGTCTCCCCCCCGGTTTATGACCGCCAACGGTGGCGGCTTTACGACCCGGCTTCTGAGTTTGTGATGGTCTGTTTTGCGCTACAGATGCAGTACTGTTTTTCGATTTAGGCTTTGGACCACCTTTAAGCCACGGTTTTTTTGCAAGAGTATTGGCTGCCGCACCCATCCCCGGTTTTTGTGGTCTGGCAATACTAACCACGATTTCCCGATCAATCAGGTATGCCCCATCAAGAGTTTCCGCTACTTCCTTCGGATCAACCGTTGCCGCCATGCGAACATAACCGCACCGTTTGAATTCACGGGTTTCCGGGTCATGGATAAGATGCACCGAGGTGACGGTTCCCATAACCGAGAAAAGCTTATACAGATCTTCTTCTGTTACATCTGCGGATAGATGTCCGACGTATAATTCTTTTGCCATAGAGGATTCCTTTTATTTATCGAATAGTATTGATTATTTTCACACTTCAACTGCAATAGAACGCGGATTGACACGGATGCGGCGGATTTACGCGGTTTTTAAAGTCTGAAAAACAAATTCTTTCGGGGTACAACAAGGGCATAATCAAATGTTCACCCCGTTTTTGGGACTTACAGTTTTTTACATCCGCTTTTATCCGCTCAATCCGCCTTTTCCGCGTTCCATTGCCTTTGGCTTGATTCCGCTTTGGCGAGGCCAGGATTTAGTCTATTTCTCTGTGTTTAAACCGCCTGTTTTTCTCGATGAACCAGAAACGGTCCCCACGTCTGATCAATGCTCATGATTTCCAGCGTGTTGATATTGACGTGCGCCGGGCGATCAAGCGTCCAGGCAACCGTTTCGGCGATATCTTCGGCAGTCAGCGCTTCGGCACCGGCATAGACTGATGCAGCCTTGCTTTCATCTCCCTTGAAGCGTACCTGCGAAAACTCTGTCTCTGCCATACCGGGCTGGATGCAGGTTACCCGCACCTTGGTCCCGAGCAGGTCGCAGCGCAGGTTGCGGGAAAACTGGGTCACAAACGCCTTGGTGCCGCCATACACATTCCCACCGGGATAGGGCCACGCCCCGGCTGTTGAGCTGATGTTGACAATATGCCCACGATTGCGCTCAACCATACCAGGGAGAACCAAACGGGTACAGTACATGAGCCCCTTGATATTGGTATCCACCATAACATCCCAGTCATCAAGGTTCACTTCGTGGGCCGGTTCAAGCCCGAGTGCCAGACCGGCATTATTAATCAGAACGTCAATATTTTTGAATGATTCCGGCAGATTTTCAAGAGCGGCTTTAATGGAAGCGTAATCCCGCACATCGAGCTGCACTGTATGAATCGGACATATTTCCGACAGCTCCTGCTGGATAATCTGTAACTTTTCCAGTCGTCTGGCAGCCAGAATAAGCCGGTTGCCTGATCTGGCAAGCTTGCGGGCAGACGCAGCGCCGAAACCTGCAGACGCGCCGGTAATAAATATTGTTTGTCCGGTCATACAAGCACCTCGTGCGTATTTTTTAAAAACTCAAAGGGAATGTAACACGGATAAGACGGTTTCCTATCCTTTCAAATTTAAGCCGTGTTCTATGCTTTTATAGCACCGGCTCATGCGCCAAACGCTTGAGCTCGGTAATAGTTTTTTTGTAATCATCCGTCCCAAACACGGCGCTACCGGCTACAAACACATCAGCTCCGGCATGGGATATTTGTGCAATATTGGAGAGCTTGACCCCACCATCCACCTCAAGCTCTGCTTCACACCCACGCTTGTCCAGCATGGCACGCAAGGCATGAATCTTGGGGATCATCGCTTCAATGAAACTCTGTCCGCCAAAACCGGGGTTGACCGTCATGAGCAACACCAGATCAAGATCGGCAAGCAGATACTCCAGCGCATTGAGCGGCGTCGCCGGGTTAAGCGATACACCTGCTTTTTTGCCCAACGATTTAATCAGTTGCACTGTGCGATGCAGATGGTGCACCGCCTCGGCATGAACCACAATAATATCAGCCCCAGCCGCAGCAAAATCCGGGATATACAGGTCCGGTTTTTCAATCATCAAATGAACATCAAGCGGCAGAGTTGTTACCCGTCGCGCCGCCTCGACAATCAGGGGACCAATGGTGATATTGGGGACAAAATGACCATCCATGACATCAATATGGACATAGTCAGCTCCCCCCGCTTCAATGGCGCGGATTTCATCGCCCAGTTTTGAAAAATCTGCGGAAAGAATTGAAGGTGCTATTTTTTTCATTGGTTACTCCGATACATGAGTTTAATTCTATCCATCAAGTTACATCGAGAAGTGAGCTCTCTATTGCTTTTATTACGCTGTCACGTACCGCCTCCACTATTTGAATACACTGGAGGCAGACCTGCCTGTCCGGCATAAAATAGGGTAACACACTCATAACAGGATATTTTGAAGGGAGATAAATGGAATCAAGAAGATCAATATCGTCATCAGAAAGCCCATGTTTAACAGCACATTCCTCAAGACGATTGGCGAGTTCACGGATGCTGTGGGTTCGTGTCAATCCGGCAGATTTTTCAATCAAAACCGCTTTCATAAACTTTTCAACACCCTGTTGGGCATTCTGAAGCGATGGATTATACAATTCGCTTTCAAGCAGGACCTTGGCAGAGCTGATATTTTCTTCTGCATATCGAAGCCAGACTTCAGTGTCCTTTTTCATACAATACCTCACCTTTTGCTATTATCGACATAAATTGTGAATCCGCATCATACGGAGCGCAAATTGGCAAAAGATCTACAGGGATTTTTCGAGCTAGCGGACGAATTTTTTTACGCAGAGATAACGCTAACGACAAGTAACTTTCAGATGAATCACAGAAAACAGCGACATCCATATCATGGGGCGTATTTGATGTATTGAAAGAGCCAAAAATAACAATTTTTTTCACCAACTGCTCATCTGCCAGAGAAACAATCAGCTCTTTTTTTAATAGATCTTTATCATAGGTAGTCATAGAGTCCATCCCTAAACGTCCATCACGTTTGTTTTTTCAACATGACTCTTCACACAACATTGCGTTTCAAGCGTGCTGCAAAAAAACCATCCATCCCATGCTTGTGGGTCCAGGGGCGGAACATTCCTTGTTCAGTGAATAATTCCCCGTATTCAGGAAACAATTCATTCAGGTTTTCTACCACAAAATCAGGATGTTTTGACAAGAAATCCTCAATCACCCTTTCGTTTTCCTCAACCGTCGTGGAGCAGGTTGAATAAAGAAGTGTCCCACCAGGCTTGAGCAAACGGGACGTTTGATCCAGAATCCGCTTCTGCGTCACCGCCAGACGGGTTATGTCTGCAGGAGCAAGACGCCATTTTGCTTCGGGGTTGCGGCGGATAACCCCCAGACCGGAACAGGGGGCATCGAGCAGAATGCGATCAAAACTGTTGTCTGGAAATCTGCCGCGCTGCGTCAGGTCTGCGGTGCGGGTAGTTATGGTGGTGATGCCGAGCCGTCCAGCGCTTTGCTCAATGAGCGGCAGCTTGGTCGGGGAGAGGTCGACCGCTGTGATGCTCCCGGTGTTGTTCATCAGTTGTGCAAGATAGGTTGACTTGCCACCCGGAGCTGCGCAGGCATCCAGAACATCCTCTCCGCTGGTGACACCAAGCAGGCGCACCGCCAGTTGTGACGCTTCATCCTGCACTACAAACAGCCCGTCACGGAAACCGGGAAGTTCAGTAATCTGGGGATGGTTATGGAGTAGGATACCGTCCGGCGCGTAGTTACAGGGGGTTGCCTGAACCGAGTTTGCCTCAAAAAGAGTCATCAACTGGTCACGCGAGGTTTTGAGACTGTTTGCCCGGATTGTCAATAGCGGCTGTCTGGAGGATGCTTCTGCCAGTTTTTCTGTCTCGGTTTCGCCAATTTGACTGAACCAGAGCTTGACCAGCCAGTCAGGCTGGGAGTGGCGAGCTGCTATGGAAGCGGCAGGTGAACGTTTCGGATCAGGGTAGACGATACTGTTTTTGTTGCGCAGATAATTACGGAGAACCCCATTGACCAGACCACTGGTACGGGGAAGAGCCTGTTTTGCCAGATTGACGGTTTCATTAACCGCCGCAGATTCCGGGACACGGTCAAGATAGATTAGCTGGTACAATCCTAAACGGAGCCATACCAGCACCTGCTGTTCCTGCTTGTGCAACGGCTGTGTAAGTAGCCCTGTGAGGATATAGTCGAGGGTTCCCTGGCGACGAAGAACTCCCATGACCAGCTCGGCAAACAGCCCACGATCAGGACCGATCAGACCTCCGTGCAGTAGTTCACGATCAATCAGATGATCGGCATAGCTGCCGTCTTTAATAATTTGCATCAACACCCGACTGGCAGCAGCACGGGCGCTTGGGCGTGGATTGGATGGCGTACTCCCCTGCCCGCTCAATAGCTGTGCGTCCGCGAGATTTCCTGCAATCTCGCCACCCGTTCAGGGATAGGGGGATGGGTTGAAAAGAGTGACATCATACCTCCTCCAGTCAAAGGGGTTACAATAAACATATGGGCGGTGGCTGCATTAGCTTCCATCGGAATACGCTGGCTTCCCATTTCAAGCTTCTGAAGAGCATTGGCAAGGGAAAGCGGGTTACCGCAGATGCGAGCGCCTTCAGCATCAGCACCATATTCCCGTGAACGGGAGATTGCCATCTGCACCAGCATCGCCGCAATGGGAGCAAGGATAGCCATCAGAATCATACCGATAATTCCCCCTCCACCTCCCTCGTCATCATCACTCCGACCACCGCCAAACATGGCAGCCCATTGAGCCATATTCGCCATGTAGGTAATCGCACCGGCAAAGGTTGCAGCCAAGGTTGAAATCAGGATATCCCGATTCTTAACATGTCCCAGCTCATGCGCCATAACACCGGCAAGTTCGTCATCGGTCAAAATCCGCATAATCCCGCTTGTTGCCGCAACTGCAGCATGTTCCGGATTTCGACCGGTTGCAAAGGCATTGGGGGAATCATCTGCAATGACATACACCTTTGGCATCGGCAGGTTTGCCCGCTCGGCAAGAGTGCGCACAAGCCGATAAAAACGGGGATCATCCGCTTCGGTTATTTCCTGGGCATTGTACATGCGCAGAACAATCTTGTCGGAAAACCAGTAGGAAAAAAAGTTCATACCGGCAGCCATGACAAATGCCATGGTCATACCCCCTTTGCCTCCCAGGATTCCACCGAACAACACCAGCAATACCGTCAGCAAACCCATCAATAAAGTTGTTTTAAGCGTGTTCATGTTTCAATACCTCACAATATGCAATGTTTGTGTATCATGCCAATTCATCTGGATAATAGTTATTTGCAGGGAAAAGCGCAAGGGGGGTCTGAAGGTTTAAAAGCTTGACAGTTCAAGATGCTCGATGTTATTAACGCAATTCACATTTTACCAATATTTTGGAGGAAACGATGGAACGTACATTCGCAATAATCAAGCCTGATGCCGTTGAGCGCAAACTGGCCGGCAAAATCCTTGATCGCATTGAATCAGCCGGTTTCACGATTGTTGGCATGAAAAAAATCAAAATGACTGTAGAGCAGGCTCAAGGTTTTTACTACGTTCACAGCGAACGCCCTTTTTTCAAGGATCTCTGTGCATTCATGTCACGCAGCCCAGTTGTTGTTCTTTGTCTTGAAAAAGATAACGCAATCGCTGACTGGCGAACTCTCATGGGAGCAACAAACCCCGCCAACGCAGAGCCGGGTACAATTCGTAAAGATTTTGCCATCAACATAGAAGAAAATTCATCCCATGGCTCCGATGCGCCTGAAACCGCTGCGTTTGAGATTTCATACTTCTTCAACGCATTTGAACTGGTAAAATAACCATTGACAGCATGAGGGATACTTTTATATAAAAGCATTCCTTTATTAGCAACGGCGCCGTAGCCAAGTGGTAAGGCAGAGGTCTGCAAAACCTTTATTCAGCGGTTCAAATCCGCTCGGCGCCTCCAAAAAAAATTAAAGGGTTAGCTCAAAACGGGCTAACCCTTTTTTCGTAGTTGGCGCAGATGGCAATTCCAATACTGTGGAACTGATACAGCAGGTATAAAGTTGCTATGTATCTTTGTCAAAAGAAGTTTAGAGTATTTTCAAAAGCTGCTTGAGTTGAATATATCTGCTATTGACAGGACACCTCACTATTTAAGGCACTGAAAAATTCCCATGCACCAAAGACAAGAACCACATGGGATATCTTTGACATGGCAATCTTGCACGAACTCATCAGTTTGCACATAATCACACGGTGAGAGTGTGCAGCTTGAACAGACAGGGTAATCGTAAGTAATGACCTGCTTACGAAATGATTTGTATGGTTCACTATTCCATATATCCACGATATTCTTTTGCTGTAAATTGCCAAAGACCCTTGGCTTTATATATTGCTGCCAACCACTGGAATAACAGTTAAAGCGATGCCATAGAAAATAACATGGGGAAACATTCCCATCCCAACTGACAAAAGCACCACCATCCTCCACAAAACCGCAATGACGATCTTCCTGAAGCGTAATTTCAGGCAAAGAGAGTGTAATACCTACCTCTTTTGCAACCATAGCTGCATCTCTAAACACACTTTTAACCTCTTCTTCAAGATTCAGATCAAGTTGCAATAGCTGTTTCATATCGAAGAACAACTGTTTTTGTTCAGCTTCCTTTCGCATCTCCTCTATCAAATTAACCAATAACTGCTCCTTGCTGTTACGGTTATATTTCCAGCGTGCTTCCATATAATTATAAATATCAAGATCCAGCTTTTCACACTTTGCCCGATATGCCTTGAAAAGCTCTATAGATTGTGCCGAGCAGGTCGTGTATGCCGCTTCTTCTGAATGTTGGTCATTGTATGGGAGCAAATGGGTTACTATAGCAAAAGATGCCCCAAGCTTCGCACACCAGCGCAGTGTCGCTGACAGCTCGTTAATGTTACTTTTCATCAGCACAAATTCGATCCCTGTTTTAAATTCAGGACGGTTACATTTCTTCTTGGCTTCTTTAAGCGCCAAAAAAGCTTTCTCTACACCTTCCAGCTCCCCACCCTCTCTGACACGCTCGAATGTAGATGGAGATGAAGCATCTACCGACAGACATATTCTATCCAGCCCCGACTCCAGAAGCGATATTGCCCTCTCTTTGGTGAGCAGAAGTCCATTTGACTGAAAACCTATCCATCCACGTTTCCCCATAGCTCTCCTGGCACGCCTGATAAAAGAGTCCAACTGATTATTGAGCAGCGGTTCACCGATACCGTTTAGGATCAGTGCGTCAATGTGTGGAAATGCTGGTTCAAGGCGAGCAAACAGCTCTGGCGTCAGATCACCATCATCCATTTCATCAGATTGCTGCTGTTTTACACACATAAAACATTTAAGATTGCATCGTGATGTGACTTCTACAAAAAGTTTATTGGGATAACGTTTGAGGGGTGCAATTGAGTTGGTTGAAGAGGCTTTCTCTTTTTGTAAGGTATTTGAGTTATACATAGCTCTGAAACAAGCGCTTCTGATCTGTATTATCTATTTGGTTGTGAAAAACAGGCAATTTATCTTTCTGGATCATTTTTATTGCGTGGCGAAGCACATCAGATATTCGAGTAATTTGACAACTCTGCATTATCTCATTTATCTCTTTGAGTTCTTCGTCTGAAATTCTCATGGAAATTACATAGCTTTTTATCTGCTTCTGTTTTTGTCCCACAATTGCCTCTCTAAAAAAATGATTTAATTTAGATAGTTTCCGCCCGGAAAGGGTGCTTTTCCCCCTTGGCGGCGTAAATCCTCGGCTTTGCTTATGCGGCGTACGGACGTACACCTCCGCCCAATCCCTTGATTTCCTTGCCAGGAGGAAAAATCCCCATTCCTGTGGTTATCCCTTCAATAATCAGTTCCATTATTTTTTCAGCTTTATCGCCTCTACAACATAATAAGCATCATTTATTGCTGTATAAATCAGATTAGGATGTTTTTCTTCAGAAATAACTCCACCACTTATCTTCAAATATGCTGGCGAAACGGCACCGCCAATTACATAAATCCCTTTTCTTGTAGATTCAAAGTTTTCTGAAAGCAGGACAAGCCTGTCCCCATCTTTCGCAATTTTGCAGACACCAGAAGCGCAAGCAATCATCTGTATCCCAAGCTTATCAAATATCGGCATAGGACCTTGAGAACCGATGCAGGCGATGATGTTTTCCATCGGAAAACTCATACCATGATACATATCAATTCCGTCACTCTGCTTAAACTCATTTACCCTTATCACAAGTCTATCAACACCTTGTTCATCAACCTCCCCTATTCTTGGCATAGCACCAGGAAGAAGACGAATATTACCGCCAAGAAGTATCTCTTCCCCAAGTCTTTGAGCGGTTTCGGTGTTTACATCAAATTTTTCAGATTGATGTGCCCAATATACAGGTTGAGAGTCGCCAACTTCACGCTTTGCCTTCAAAATAGCGATGACAACATCAGCAGCGCTATTGCCACCTCCGATAACCATTGTTTTCTTGCCGATATATTTAGATGGATCTTCTACCTTCTTGGCAACCATCTTTGCATCGCCATAGACAGAAAGTTCTCTTGGAACATTGCTGCCAAATGCAAGGAGAACATTTTTTGTCTTAAAAATGCCTTTGTCAGTTATTACCTGATGAATATCACGATCAGTCTTTATATCTTCGAGTGTTGTCTCTGTCTGAACATTTATATTTTCATGCTGTACAAAGTGCTGTACATATTGAATATAGCTCTCAACGGTTACAGGTTTGTCTGGTGGACGGAGCTCTTCGACCATAAATGGCTCTGGGGCATCTTTTGGTTTTGATGGATATACAAGCTTGCCTTCAGGATATGTATTTGCAATACCTTGAAAAATTGTTTTGCCAGCTTCTATGACAATATTAGAGAGATTGTTTTTATTGCACAAATAAGCTGCAGAAAGCCCACCTGGTCCTCCTCCTATAATTATTACATCATAAATATTATTCATTTAAATGCCCCGTATTTAATATTAAGTTCAAAAAAATCAGGATCTTCTCCCTGGTGAATCAGTTAGTTTCCAACCAGCAATTCCGGTTGAAAAACTAATAGTTTTCGGATTGGAAAGGAGGAATTTTAGTTCTGGCAAGGAAATCAAGGGATTGCGCGGAGGAGTACAGCGGTACGCTTCACAAGCAAAGCCGAAGATTGACTCCGCCAGGGTGAAAAAGCACCCTTTCCGGACGGAAACCGGTTAGTTGCATGGATTAAAATCACACATCTTGACAGAGAGAGAGCGCGCCTCCTCGCATAGTGCCGGAGCCAATTCTTCAATAATTCTTGCTATATTTATTCTCATACTTGGCGCAGCGATACTTAATGCCCCGATGACATTTCCAGAATTATCCAAAATAGGCGCTGCAATTTCAGATATATTGATATCATATTCCTGGTTTTCAACTGCATATCCAGAATATAAAATTTTATTAAATTCAATTTTTAATTTGCCAACATTGTTGATGGTTCTATCGGTATACTCAACAAAATCAAGAGTGTTCAAAATTCTCTCTTGCTCCTCTTTTGGCATAAATGCCAACTGAACTTTGCCTGATGCGCTTGAATGGAGTGAGCGGCAAATCCCAAGCCATTGAGTTAGCCTTACAGGAAGGTTTGAATCTACAGCATCCATGTAATATGAATAATTCCCGGAAATCACAGAGAAATAACAGGTCTCACGGCTAAACTGATTAAGACGCAAAAGCGCTGGACGTATATATTGCCTATAATCTGCCTGCCTATGAGCCAAGTGTCCAAGAGCCCTGGTTTTAACACCTAAACGGTATTTACCGCTGGCATTGTTTTTCTCTATATAGTTTCTTGAATTCAGTGTAGTGATTAGCCTGAAAACATTATTTTTGTGTAGTTGAAGCTTCTTGCTTAAGTCTGTTATGCCGAGCTCTGAATTGCTTTCCTGAAAAAGTTCCAGTAGATCCAAAGCGTTAGCCACGGTCTTGATTACATAATTATTATCTTTAATTTCGCTTTTCATCCTTATTCCTGTATTGCCAACTCTTGAATTTCCATATCCAGCAGATCAATCATAAGCGAACGACCAATGAGCGGTCTACCTTTCCCAAGCAACAGTTTGCAAACTTCAGCAGCTTGCAGACTGGCAACAAGAGCAGGTGTAAAAGAAGGATTCCCGTACTCTTGTTCAACCCCTTTTGACGATACAGCTCCGTTAAACATACCTTGGAAGGTGCCAGCAGATGGAAGCCTCGTTGTGACATATCCATACCAACCTGCTATCGAACCGTGAACCAGCGGCACACCTTCTTCAATGCATACTTGAGCGAGGGTTCGTCTCCCTGGTATTGAATCAAGGGCATCGACCACGACGCTGCATTTATTCAGCAAAAAAGCGCCATTATCTCCAGATAATCTGCTTTCATGGGTTGTTACTTGAACTGCAGGGTTAATGCTTCTTATTCGCTCTGCGGCGACAAGAACCTTTGGAACTCCTATATTGGCAACTGTGCTTAAAATTTGTCTATTCAGGTTATGCTCTTCAAAAGAGTCCGGATCTATGACCGTAAGCTTTCCGACCCCTAATCGAGCCAGCTCTTCAATAATGTATCCCCCAAGGCCGCCGCATCCTACGATAGCTACATGACTACGGAATAGTGCTAACTGGTCAGCAACCGAAATTGTTCTCCGATTCCTTTGATAGCGTGCAGGCAGAATACCGCGAACAAGGGCGACCTCTTCAACATCTGCAATCGTTACCCCAAAGCGTTTAGCAGCTTCCTGCTGCCTGAATAAGGTAAGTAGACCACTTTCAGAATTATCTCTCACATATAGTGGCAATGTATCCACAATCTACCCCCCGCCCAATAGCGGAAATAATGCGATAATATCTCCATCCTTTAGTAACTGATCTACCCTTGTGTGCCGTCTGTTGAGCATCATAATGCCAACTTCCTTGAGAGGAATTCCCAAACTATTAACTATATCCCCCACCGTAGTATCATCCGGATAATTATCAATTTTTATGTCAAATCTATCAGTTCTAAATGATGCAAACAATTTTACGGTAACTGTCATTTATTTATCCTTTAAGATAAACTTTAAACAAAAAATCATTCTCACAGCAGCATGAGGTCTCTTCAAGAATAACGCTAACATCAGCTGCATTAACCGGTACATATTTTATTGGGCATCCATTCTCATCTTGTTGCTTCAAAAACCGCTTCAGCTCAACGCCATTAATCAAAATCCCTTGTTTCAGAAACCCTGGAGATAGCTCTGGCAGTAGCAGATTAAAGAGCTTAAGGGATATCCAACTATTTTTTTTGTTTTCTACAATTTCATCCTGATGATATGTCATTGCTCCACGCATGGCAGCAAGATAACCGCCACGCCGCATAGTAGCTCCTACAAGACCCGGCATGGAAGCGGATAGAGCCAAGCTATCACCAGCATTAACCATAGTCTTGCCAACCGCATCAATCGCTCGATTATTCAAAAAAATGGTAGTAATTCTATTTTTTATATATTCAGGCTCAATGCCAAATTGCTCATTCAGCAGGTTTTCCAAAGTACACTGCGTATTGCAGATGACTCTGACCCCCTTCTGGAAGAGTGGGAAAAAATTATTGAGCATCTGCGGGGTGACCATCACTTCAAAGTTTTGAGGATTCATAGATTGCTCCATTTCAAACCTTGATTCAGTCGCCAATTCTCCAATTTTCATTAAGCTCCATTTTCAACGATTGCAAAGCCATCAACCTTGAATTACGGAGGATGTTTTAACATCCTCCGTAGATTTCCAGATATTACCAGTTAAAGAGTTGATCCATCTCATCATCCGATACTGAAAAAACCTGGTTATGAGGTTCTATAGGATCGGTATAGAAAAAACGTGGCAATCTGTCATGATGTTTTGTGAAACCGGCGCGTGTGTTAAAATCTCTTTCCGCTGACAATACTTTTTTACCAAGAGCAATAACATCATCACCTGTCATTTCTGTTCCATAGAATGACCCAAGCAGATCGAGCAGCGCCTGGAATGTTTCCGGCTGATCCATAATTGCAAATGCTATAAACAGACACATTCCTGTCGAATCTATTGCAGCGGTAGCTATCTGCAGATTTCGTGAAAGTTCAACCTGACCCTCGGTCTTTAACGGATCGACATCTCCGCCAACCTTAAGAATGTTGGTTGCTATAGCATATCCGGCTGTATGGTCAGCCCCCTGGGTGGTTGTGGCATATGTAACACCGATGCCCTGGATTGGACGTGGATCGTAGGCAGGAATAGCCTGACCTTTAACGACAGGCACCTTTTCAACACCAAAAACCTTGCCGGTTATTGCAGCCCCACACCCAAGAACACGACCGAGAGGTGTACCCTTGCCAACCTCCCCAACAAGCCTGATTGCCCCTTCCCGATCCCCAAATTCTATCAGACCTGCATCCATTGCCACACCGATGGTAACACCCATCTCTATTGTATCAAGCCCGATATTGTCATCCATGTAATCAAGCCTTGCAACCGTATCAAGATCATCAATTCCGCAATGTCCACCATGCGCCCATACAGTTTCGTATTCAGGTTGTTTAGTCAGATATTTGCCATCTTTATCGTTAAATATACCTGAACACTGTATTACACATCCACGATGACATCCGTGAGTTGCCAACCCTCCACGTTTTACCTCTAATTCAGCCTGGGCTTCACCTGAAAGATTGGCGCCCCCTTCAAACACACCTGACTTAAAGTTGCGGGTCGGATACCCGCCCGCCTCGTTGAGGACATTTGTGAGAACATTAGTACCGTATGCTGGCAAACCTTCTCCGGTAACCGGATGTTTACGAAGTCCCTCTACATATTTGCGGTTAGCTTCACGATATTTTTCCGGATTTTTGGGAGCACGCATGCTGCAACCGGCATCATCCAAAATTATCGCCTTAACATGCTTTGCCCCCATAACTGCCCCTACACCGCCACGACCACAGTGGCGAGTTGGGCGGAGTTCAGGATCGGTACATGCGATTGATGCGGCAAGGAGAAGTCGCTCACCGGCTGAACCGATGGTCATATAAGCGACCTTGTCACCATATTCTCTACGAAGCTTCTCTATTAAAGGGTAATTGTCCATCAATTTGAGACTGTTATCTACTTCAACCTTGATCCCATTGGCGCTTACTATAATTTTGTAAAGATCGTCACCTACAGGCTTACCTTCCAGAATTATGGCAGCATATCCTATGCGCGCCAGCACCTGAGCTGCCTGACCGCCAGCATTTGATTCCTTGATTGTCCCTGTTAGCGGGCTTTTGCAGCCAACAGAGAGCCTCCCTGACATTGATGCTACTGTACCGCTCAAAATGCCTGGTGCAATTACCAATTTGTTCTCTGCACCTAGCGGATGTGCAAGCGGATTAACTTCATTCGCTATAATCAGCGAAGTCATAGCTCTGCCGCCAAGCCCGGCATACTGCCCGATCGGCTCTTCTGTTACCTTTGGACCACCTGGGGCACCCATATTGATTCTTGCAATCTTTTCCATACTCTGCTCCTTTCCCTTGTGCTGCGCTATGCGCAGTGATTTATAATCTCCTTTTCAAAGGAAGGCTGTGCCGTTTCCCGCATAACCCAATGGCCTGGCACCATGGGGCAATCCTTTAGGTGAACAGGCTCGGAGTGCTACATTTATTCAGCTCTGTGTATTAAGCTCCATTCTATTCATGAGAACCACACGGTATGATCTGAAGGAACCTCTTGAAATACATCCCCAGAATACACCGGTTCCATATGATATATGTTCCATTAAATATATTATATAAAATGCGACAAAACTCAGATTTGGCTTCTTAAGTTTAAAGTCTACTCCTGAAGATATGAGAGTTGTACATAGATAGGGGAGCCAGAGCCACGGAATCCATAAGGCAAAAGCAATTAGCGGCAATGAATAGTAACGTACAACATGAAAACTCAAATAATAGGCAAGGCTCCCTATTGCTCGGAGACGCCCGGCAGCAATGGTTGAGAACGATATAGAAAGAGAGGTTTTATTGAGACGCTGCTGAACCCGAAACAAATCAAGCAGAAAAACAGCTATGATAGCGGCAAGGCAATACCAGCCGGCTAATGGGGATATGAGAGCAAAAGCCAGTATCAGAGCGAGCATAGGTGGAACAACCATCTGCTTGCGACGTTTTGGGTGAAGCTGCTGTAAAATCCCTTCGGATGTGCCGTAATCAAAACGCCTACTCATGAAAGATCTGATAGAGCTTCGGTGTGCATGGTAAATGCGGCCGGCAGGGAGATAACTGATACTTCTCCCTTTGTCACGCAAACGCCATGTGAGGTCAACATCTTCTCCAACATGCATTTGATCCCTGAATCCACCAGCAGCCATAAAATCAATACGCCTGACCAGAAGATTGCAACTTGGAAGATAGAAAGTGTCGTCACCATCACCACTTGAGCGTTCTCTATTGCCGAGAGAGAGGCTTGACATAACAGATTCGTAGCGGTCTACAGAAGAATCTCTACACATTCCATCTACAAACCCACCTACAGCAGCGGTAAAAGAGTCTGAAAAGGATGGAACAAGCTCTTTAAGCCACCCCTCTGATGCGGTGCAGTCAGAATCAATAAATGCGAGGATTTCACCAGAAGCTGCTCTGGCTCCTACATTTCGTGCCGATGCCGGTCCAAGTCCTACGCCGCCAGAAGAGAGTACCCTGGCTCCACATTTACGGGCAATTTCTGCGGAATCATCACTGCTACCATCATCTACAACTATTGTCTCAATAAGCTCTGCCGGATAATTCAGCAATGCCAATGACAAAAGAGATCGCTGCAGCTCTTCAGCCCGATCCTTGACCGGTATAATTATGCTGACAGTTGGCAATGAAATCCCTGTTATAGGCGTATCTCTGACAGATTGTAAAAAACCACGCTCTGCCAGCTGTTCCAGAATTTTGTCATTATGCCTTGCTGGTTCAGAAAGAGGATTAGAGTCGATACTCTGCAACAGCTCTTTTAGAGCATTATTGATTTGCAGAATAGCTACAGGAGCATCTGAAATCAGATATATATCCCCATTTCGCTCCTCTATTCTTGTATTTGGTGAAAGTCGGTATTTCATGGCGCTGCCGCAGGGATAATCCCCTCTTCGCAAAATATCTTCCATAGAGCTTCCGTTGTTTCATCTGCACTTAAGTTGCTTAATTTCCCTTCCCTCGCCTTTATGCCACCGGAAAGAAGCGCAATTATCCTCTCAAAGGCGGGAAGAGATGCATCAGGAGTTACAACCCTTACAGGATCTGTTCTTGGCGTTCCAAACTCGGCAAGCTCAAGAAGCGAGCCGCTCAAACCAACTTCATGGAATGCCATTCCGAGTTTCGATAAATCCCATATTTCAATTTTAGCGTCCAAAGCTTTTGTTACAGCGCTTATTGAGGGATAGCGTGGAGCATCACCCTCGTCAAAAAGGAGTGTGCATGGTAAATTTGTCGCCACCTCCTGACGGCTTCCGCGATCGCTCTTCCGCAAAACCTCTACGCAACTATTCTTGACCACCTGTGCAACTACAGAAGATATACAAGGAACCCCGAGCAAAGCAGAGGCAAGCGCCGGCACCGGATCATCACCTCTATCTTGCAGTGAATTACCGGTAAAAAAGAGATCTGGAGAGAGAATTGATAGTGCAGCGTTCAAGATGCGTGCATCTGCTACAGAATCGCCATTTTCAAGAGCATGATCCCAGATTCTTATCCCCCAGTCCGCCCCCATAGAGAATGCAAGACGCAGGGTGTCATCCATATTTTCATTGCCGATTGCAAGAACTGTTACCTGAGCCCCTACCCGTTCCTTTAATTTCAGAGCTTCCTCTAAAGCTATCAGATCTCTCTGGTTCGGAATACGGCGCAACCCTCTACCACTGATGCCAGCTCCACGTGTAATAGTTCGGGCTGGTGGGCGAGAATCGCTGCATTCTCGAATCAGAACCAATATATCAAGATTTTTATAAGACATTATCTGCTCCTCCAGCTCACATCCCTCTGCTCTTTGCATCTATATAGGGATGAGATTGGGAAAAATATAATTCAAGTCATCCGGTAAGCGACGCCAAATCCACCACGCGGATAGCGCCAGCGGGTAAAGGCATTTCTATGGCAAACGACGTAACAGGTTCCACATTCCAGGCAGCCATCATATACAAATGTCATTTTCTGATCCGCTTCTGACCAGGTATAACAACGGGCAGGGCAGGAGTTTGTACACCCTCTGTTATCGCAGCCGACGCATATAGAATTATCCAGGACTATGTGCGGTTCTCTGTCTATGCTGAAGCTTGTGTAATCAAAAATTTCATCAATGTTTATACTCATATAGCTCTCCAGGCGTTAAATGCATCAACAGCCAGATTTCCAAGACCAATTTTTTCTGAAGCTTTTTTTATAAATAGTCTGCTTAAATTCTGTTTTGGAGCTCCATCGATGCGGTATATATTCTCCATAAAATCACACACTAATTCCGGATATTCGCTGTATATACGATTGTTATGAAGCATTTGCGGTGCATTGCGATACATTTTCAAATCTTTTACAACAAAACTGTCATTCATTGATTTTCGATATGTTTCTAAACCATTTTTACTGAAATCAGAGTTTTTATGCGCCTCAACGACCGCTTTGCCAGCCAGTACCCCTGAATGCGAAGCGAGATTAATACCCTCAAGATTTAAACCTGTTGCATTACATAGCGCTGCGGCATCACCGGCAACAAGAATACCGTTCCCTGTTAATTCCGGCATCATATTGTATCCACCTTCAGGTATCAGATGAGCCGAGTATTCCTGTAATCGTGCACCACGAATCATTTTAGCCACCTGCGGTTGCTCCATAAAACTGTTGAGCAGATTGTAAGGGGTCTTGCCGCTTACGCGTAAACTCGCCAGATGAAATACCAATCCTATTGAGAGCGAATCGTAATTGGTATACAAGAATGCACCGCCGCGCACAGCATCTGTGCACCCAACAAATTCGTTAGCAAACCCCTGCTCGCGCACAAGTCCAAAGCGGTCATCTATCATTTCGCGAGGCATATCAAGAAGCGCTTTTACACCAACAGCCATCTGTGCCGGATCAAAAGCCCCCCCCCTAAGCCCCGCTTTTTTTGCCGTAAAAGAGAGAACACCATCGGCTGCTACAACAACCGGTGCGTTCAACTGACCAGATCGACCAACTATGGTAACACCTGTAATAGCGCCATCCTTTATAATCAATTCATCAACAGTAGATCTTGTTATAAGAGTTGCTCCAGCCTTTACCGCCTCCCCTGCAAGCCAGTTATCAAATTTTGGACGGAAAACAGTGTAGCCGTTGTATGGCGGTGTATCGAAGTTTCCACCTTCAATAACTGTGTTAAAACTTGAATCGCCTGTCATAAAGGAGATCCCCTTTTTAACTATATGTCGCTCAAGTGGAGCTACCTCCCAAAAATCAGGTATCATCTCTTCTATAGATGTCAGGCGATGCAGAACACCTCCAAACATATTTTTTTCACCAGGAAATGAGCCGCGCTCTACCAATGCGACATCCAAACCGGCACGCGCCATTGTCAGCGCGGCAGACGAGCCGGAAGGTCCGGCACCTATGACGATAGCTTGAAAATTTGTTTTCATGCGACACCTCCTTGAGCCCGACTCAAAAGGCGTGGAAGAATTTCTTTAAGATCCCCTACAAAACCTTCGTCAGAGTTGCTGAAAATCGGGGCTTTGGAGTCAATATTAATAGATACAATCCGCTTTGAATCCTTGATTCCTCCTACATGGTGCATAGAACCTGAAATACCCATTGCCAGATATAGACGGGGTGTAACCGTGCGCCCAGTTTGACCGACCATCCGTTCAAAGCCTGTCCACCCCATGTCATACACAGGACGGGTTACTCCAAAAGATACATTCATTATACGGCATAATTCCTTTAGCTGTTCAAATGTAGCTGGATCACAACCTTTTCCAGCACTGAAAATAACCTCTGCCTCTGTCAAATCAACTGTTTGCGGATCTGGTGGAATACGGTTAGTTACTGTAGCGGTGCCGCCTACAGGTGGGGTTGCTGGAAACCAGGATGATATATGCGGATTGGTAGGGATAACTCCTGGAAGCAGCACCTGACTTAATCGGCGCAGAGGAACTGTCATAACAAGTGGGCACTCCCGATTCCAGGTTCTTGTCTCTGTTATACGTCCACCCAACGCTGAACGGGTTAGATGCAGCAGACCATTTTCTTTTACTCTCGCTTCAATTACTTCTGAAATCAGAGCAGAGCCAACTGAAGCAGCTATTAGAGGTGCGAGTTCTGAACCGAGATCATTGTGTGGAAGAATAATTATTGAAGCCGATTCAGAGATTACAAACTCACCAAGCATTTTTCCTAATAGCGAGCGCCTATCCATAAATTGGTCAGCAGATTCTATTACCTTCACAGAAGGGGTCGCAAAATCTCCTAAACCTTTAACTGCATCTCCATCAGGTTTTGTGAGAGTAGCTACCCCCCAGGAATAGCCGCTGAAATTAGCAAGTCTGGAGGTATATGAGAGAAGCCCTCTGCCGATTTCATCCAGAGCAGAATCAGGCAATTCAAGAATGGTGAGAATTTTCCCTCTTTCTGACATCAGATTTCCCTCCCGATTCGGTGCCCTTCCCAAATTGCCATATCAACCTTTCGAGGGGCTACGGCATCTCCGATACGATATAGCTCTTTGACCTTCCCCTTTAGTGAGAAATAAAGTGTGTCATCAGCTTTTTGTCCCATTGCGAGAACTACAGAATCAAAACCACCCCACTCATCCCATTCGTTTGAGTAGACATTAAAACCTTTAATTTTTTTCTCACCACGATTTCCGCATATCTCCATGACCGCTATATCCGGAGTGAAAGTTACCCCCTTCTGCAGAAGGCGCTGGCGGGTAAGATAAAGATCTTGTGTCGGTCCTAACTCTGCTCCAACAAAAAGACTTGCGGTAATTATATGAACTTTCTTCCCCTGGTTTGCCAGAAACTCTGCAGTTGCTGCTGCTCTCTGATGACCATCATAATCGATCATACAGACCGATTCGCCGAGATTGGCATCATTTTGAAGAACCTGCCATACATTGTAGACAGCGTCAGATTCTGCACCTGGAACAGGATTTTGCTTCGGCTGGCTACCGGTGGCTATAATTACAACATCCGGTTTTTGAGCCAGCACCTTCTCGGCTGTCATTTCTACTCCATTTTTGACAATAGCCCCCGCCTTATTGACCTGTTCTTTCTCATTTCGGGCTATCACTCCAAACTCATCCCGTCCGGCCCCCTTCATTGCGGTCAATACCTGACCACCAAGGTTTTCTTTGTTGTCATAAAGTGTAACATCATGCCCTCTACGCCCAGCCATCTTTGCCGCCCACATACCGGCAGGGCCTCCACCTATTATCATGACTTTTTTCTTAACGCTTGCTTTTGCAAGAGTCCCTTCACCCCACTCTTTTTCTCTGCCGACAGCCGGATTCTGAACACAGCCAAGGGTTTTATTCATCCCAATACGTCCGATGCACCCCTGATTACAGGCTATGCAATAGCGTATATCCTCCATTCTTCCTTCTTTAGCTTTTTTAGGTAGAAACGGGTCGCATATCAGCGCCCTGCACATCCCTATCATATCAGCCTGACCGCTCGCCAAAACCTTTTCAGCCATGACAGGGTCGTTAATACGACCGGTACAGAACACAGGGAGCTTGATTTTTTCACGCACGCCTGCCGCGAGCGGAATTGTGTATCCAAGAGGTGTGTGCATTGAGCCTTCTACTAAATAGAGGTTATAAAAGGTGGCAATAGAGAGATCCATGAAATCTATGAGGCCCGACTCTTCAAAACGTGCGCATATCTCCTGAACCTGCCCAAGATCAAGCCCTCCTGGTATCATCTCATCTGCGCACATCCTGATTCCGAGTGTAAAGTCTTTCCCAACAGCCTTACGAACTGCGGAAATAAACTTGAGCGGCGCTCTCATCCGGTTTTCCAATGAGCCACCAAATTCGTCAGAGCGGAAGTTTGTGAGAGGTGAAAGGAATTGACGGGCGAGACTTGAGTGACCAAACTGCAGCTCAATGCCATCAAAGCCCCCTTCACGCACATGAATAGCACTCTTGGCAAAATATTTTGCGACCTCTTCTATATCTTCAGCCTCCATCTCTTTTGGTGTCTCACGAAACAGTACATCCGGAATCGGTGAAGGTGCCCATACAGGCAATCTCGAAATTGAGCCATCCCCCTGCTGACCGTTATGGTTCAATTGAGCAAATATTCTGGCATCAAACTGATGAACATAATCGGTTATCTTTTTAAATCCTGGAATTACCTCCGGATGATAAACATCGATCAGCTTTTCGTACGCCATATCTGTTGGATGTACTGTCAACTCTTCAGTAATGACAAGACCGGCGCCACCCTTGGCTCTCTCACCCCAATAGTACATCTGGCGTTCACTTGGCAGATTACCAACAGCCATATTGGTCAAATGAGGCTGAAAAGATATGCGATTTTTTACCTCTACCGTTCCAATGGTGAGAGGTGAAAAGAGATTTGGCAGCATCATGATTATTGCTCCTCTTATTTTATATTCCCGCTTTAAGATAAAGAGCCGGAATTTGAAATTTTACATCTGATTTTTTAGAAAACCGGTACCAGTTAATTTTTCGTTAAATTTTAAGCTCTATACTGCATCGGCTATGCTGGTTACACAGCGTTCAAGACATTCAGGGTCGCCACCATTGATATCATTTTTTAGATGCCAGGCAACTGCCGGGCAACCACCGTGGCACTGATCAAATCGTTGGCACTCCTCACAAGAGTGGATTCTTAAACTGCGAAAAGATGCGTATATATCTGAACTGTCCCAGATTTCCTGAAAACTCTGTTCACGCAGGGAGCCAGCCTTGAAACGTTCAGTCTGAAGAAATGCGCATGGATACATATTCCCTGTAGGGCCAACACAACAGGTTAATTTTGCTGCCCCACAAAGATTAAGTCCCAATCCTTGACGCTCCTGGGTTGTGAGAGAGAAAAAGCTGTCACCTGTACGAACATCGCCGCTTGATGCGAGCCATTCTGAAAACGCTAAAAGCTGCGCTGGGGTCGGGCGTAATGATCCCCAATTTTCAGCGCCACGCCCCGACGGTCTAAAACGGCTGACCCGCAGCGATACCCCAAGCGATTTTGCCATTGCATGCATAGCAGGTATTTCAGAAGCATTCTGGGAGGTCAAAACTGTGTTGATGCTTGTAGGGATATGCGTTGCTGCAAGAAGTTTGACAGCTTCGATGGCAGCATCAAAAACCCCTTCACCACGAATTGCGTCACATGTTTCGCGACATGCTCCATCCATGCTTACCTGTATAGCCACCAGACGGTTTGCATTTGCAAGACGTGCCACTCTTGCCGCATCGAGCAATGTTCCATTACTGGAGATACATGTCATAATGCCTCTGGAATGGCATGCGGCGAGTATCTGTTCAAAATCGGGACGCATAAAAGGTTCGCCGCCACCAAAATTTATCTGGAACACCTTAGCTTGATGAAGCTGTTCAACAAGATTAAGAGCCTCTTCTGTAGTCATTTCATTCTTTGCCGGTTTACCAGATGACGAAAGACAGTGGCTGCATCGAAGATTGCAGCCGAGTGACACTTCCCATGTCAGATTAACCGGGGATCTCATCCCCATTTCAACGTATTTATTGCTCACGGAGAAACCCCTTATCAAGAAGTTGCTTAACAAACTTCTTCAATGTAAGCTTTTGGCTGTCCGACAACCCAGCCGGCAATTCATCACTGGCGTGAGCTGTCTCAAAATAATTTTCCGGTAGAAGGGTGCCGGTAGCAGCAAAGAGAAGGCGCGGTCCCCTTGAATCATAAAAAAGGAGACCGAAACCTTCCTGCCGTACGCGGCAGGCGGGGTGCAGTCTGGTTTTTATTACGCCTGCCGCACTCATCTTAGTAAACCCCGCAGATGCCGTCGATGGCAAGCTCTTCAACTTTGATTTCGTCAAGAATACGAGGTTCCTCTGCAGCACAAACTTCAGTTGATTTTACTTCTGTTTCCATTTCCTTCCCCTTTCTTGTTTTTGATCGCCTTGATTATTGCAACGCGTCGTTATTCAGGGATATTGCAACCGCAATGCCAAATAATAAAACAGCGATATAACGCCTTACTTTGACCTTTTTTTCTAAAAAACAGTTAGACGGAATCAGTGCAAGTGTAGAGAAAATGGACTTATCAATTCAAGGAGGCTTTATTGAGTTGTGGCAAAAGTGGCGCAAAAAACCGCAATGTAGAAATTATCTACACAAGAAAATAAAACTAAATTTTGATATTCAGTTCAATAAGAATTGCCATATAATAAAATTCATAATATTGGGATAAAAATTATTTTCAGCAAGGAGAAGAGATGTTGTTAAAAGATTCATACTGTTCTTACTGCGGTTCCAAATATCAGAATCACACCCCCTGGCCAAGAGCTTGCCAGAAATGCGGTAAAAAAAGTTATATTAATCCGTTACCGGTTGTTGTAGCAATTGTTCCTGTTTTGGGGGGGCTGCTTGCAGTTCGCCGAAATATTGAGCCTTGCAAAGGGAGCCTGACTCTGCCCGGTGGATACCTTGATATTGGTGAGACATGGCAGGAGGGGAGCAGCCGTGAACTTCTGGAGGAGACGGGGGTTTATGTAAAACCTGAAGAATTCACTCTTTACGATGTTGAAAACGGGCTGGACAATACAATTGTAATTCTGGGAATAGCACCCACTCAACCATTAGATTACATCCAACCGTTTTCTTCTGATGAAACTCAAGAAGTTACACTTCTCAAACATCCACAAGAGCTCGGATTTCCTCTTCACACCAAAGTTCTGGCATCTTTTTTTGCGCAACAGAGTATTAAATAATAAATTTCATGTTTTCTGCTGACACACAGGGAGTAAAACCGTAAATTGGGTTCCTTCCCCCTCCTTGCTCTGTACCTGTATATCACCACCATGTCGTTTGACAATATTGTAGGTCAGGGCAAGACCGAGACCAAGACCTTTCCCAACCTCTTTAGTGGTAAAGAAGGGATCCCAAATCCGGTCAATGTTCTCCTTTGAAATGCCGACACCGGTGTCTCGAATTGTTATTGAGATCATCTTATCCCTCGGACCGGCAGTTATAACTTCGACCAAACCGTCTCCCAAAATTGCCTGATGTGCATTAATCAGCAGATTCATGCAGACCTGACGTAGAGCTGAAGGGTCAGCATTGACCGCAGGAAGATTCTCTTTAAGACGCGTAACAACTTTTATTTTTTTGTATATAGGCTGATGACTTATAAGATCCAGTATTTCAAGCAGAATGGCATTTATATCTACATTAATGTTCAACCCGTCTGATTTTCTGCCAAAGCTCAATAACCTGTCAATTATCCCCTTGCAACGATGTGACTCACGTACGATAACCTGAAGATAGTGCGGAAAGACATCGAGCCTTAAATCATCTTCAAGCTCTGGGGCATCGCGGAAACGACGCATCATCGCTTCGGCACATCCTGCAACTGAAGTCAGAGGATTGTTGATTTCGTGTGCGATACCTGTGGCAAGCACACCTATACTCGACATTTTTTCAGTCTGTATCAGATGCATCTCCTGCAACCTTTTTTCCGAAATATCCCTGAAAAAAACCAGTGCACGATTTTTCTCACCGAATGCATCCTTAATAGGTGTAGCAGAGATATCAAGATATAAGGTTTTTCTACCTTCCCTAATATAAACCTGAGAAGTTTCAACACGCTCACCACGCAGAGCCCTTTCAACCGGACATTGTTCAGGTAACGAGGCTATTTCATCGTGGAAAATATCGCTGCATGATTTTCCAGGAAGCATTTTGTCTGGAAACATATAAGGGCTTATCTGATTGTGATGCTGTAATTTCCCATTCTGATCGTATACAGCTATGCCATCTCCAATTGAATCGAAGATTGCCTGAAGTTCATTTGACTTGTTGCGTAGCTCTACTTCCGTCTGCTTTCTATCGGTAATATCCTGTGTAGTGCCGTAAAGCTTGGTTACGACTCCACTACTATTTACTTGCGGTTCAACAATAGTATAAACCCATCTGGAAGTTCCGTCTGAAAACTGTAGCCTATGTTCGATTTCATAACTTTTGCCATGTTGAGTCCCGAGACGTAGATGTTCCATTACAGTGCTAAAATCATCTGGATGAACCACACCGGCAAATGCTTCCTGTGTTGTCTCTTCAGGTTTTAGACGCATAATACGAAGAAGTTCGTCAGATGCTTTCATCTCTCCGTTTGACGGGGTATAGCTCCATGAACCGACATGTGTCATAGATTGAGCTTTGGAAAGATTATATTCACTTTCCGACAACGCCTGTTCCGACATTTTTTTCTCGGTAATATCCAGCAGAACTGCCAGACATTCTTCCCCTGAACCGCTGACCATCGCTTCAATACGCACATAGAGCGGTTTTTTCCCTGAATGCATAAGCCCCAGGCGACAGGTCTGCTTGCTATTGCTGCAAAAGACCAAATCAAGAAGGTTTTGAAACAATAAGTGCTCATCAAAAGCTACAAAATCATCAAAATTGCGCTGCAGCAAATCTGACCGGTCGATGCCGAGCAGCTTTTCGCCAAAGAGATTAACCGACAGTATCTCCCCTTTTCTATTAAATGTGAAATATCCTACAGGGGCAAAGTCATAGAGCAGAGCTAATTTGTTACGGGAAATTTCCAGTTCTTCATGGTAGCGCCGTAATTCCTCGATTTTTGTTTCGAGCTCAATATGATGAGAATGATTTTTACATTTTTTTTTCAAAACCTGTCACCGTTTGTTCTTATCATTCAAGTTGTTAGCCTGCATGTACTTTTCCTATGTCAGCAAATCCGATTATGCCGTGCCCACCTTCCACATTGGGAGCTTCATCAAGGAGATGAGCCGCGCAAAGATTTTTTGAACTGTTAGCTTTAGAACCGCACTTTCGACATTGGACAGTCGGTTGATCGGAATATTTTGCAACATACTCATAAAGCCCCTCTTTTTTAAGGGCGCACATATGCATCTGATGGTTTTTATCATCACAACTCATTTTAATAATTTTCCTTTCCTCTTGCCGTTTCTATTTTCTGATTACCAGCCACTACGTCCAGACGGGTCAAAGGTTGGCTCTACACCACTACCCACCCCTCTTCTATAGTAATCTTTCGAGTCATACTCCTCTTCTTTCTTCGCTTCCTGCAGCCGTTTGCGATCTATAGGTTCTGCCCTGTCTCCATAAATATCGCGAAGGAGTTCTTCAACAACCGTGCTTAAATCTTCAACTGTCTTAACAACCTCTACTTTGTTAAAATAAGCGCCATACAGGTTTATCAGACAGTCCCCACGATTCCATGTGTCTTTATCCTCTGGGGTAAGCCAAAGCATATATCGAGCTTTCTCACGAATTTCTTCCAGCACAGAGTCATTAGCTTCATCATAATTATTGCGTGCATCACCTAAAATTATAAATGCTGGACGCCCACGCAAATTTTCCAGATAATTTTTTTTGAATTTTAAAAAGACCTGCCCAAAACTGCTGTTTTCATCCAGATCAACAATATCTCCCTGATCAATCGTATGAACCAGGTCGTTGACCGGCATGTTTGCAAGCATTTCGGTAATTTCAGTTATATCCCTGTTATATATAAAACTTCTCACATCAAGCATCTGGTTGTGAAGTGTGTGCAGAAGCAAAAGCATAAATCTTGATGCGTGGCTTACAGAAAAACTGACATCACAAAGCACTACAAGACGCGGTTTATCACGACGTTTGCGACGTAATGCCAAAAGAAACGGGACCATATCGTTGCGGTAATTTTTCTGTATTGTTTTAATAACATGCAGTTTCCCACGATTCTGATTGTTATGCATCCGCTTCATATCTTTACGGAGTCGCAGCATCATTTTGGAAACAACTTCCTGCATTGCAAGCTGTTCTTCTAACGTAAATGCAATGTTGCGTTCGCTGCCGTTACTTTTGCCAAGCTCTATGGTCAGCGGGTTTTGTGTAAAACGACGCGATGGTCTGGGAGCCTTGCTTTTGCCACGATAACCTTTCATCTGCACCATAATTTCAGTGCCGTCAGTGTCGTCTGGATCAATCTCTGTCAAGCTTTTCAGCTCCTGTAAATCTTCAGGATTAATTTCACTGTCTATCTTGATTAACGGACCTTGTTCATCATGGTCATCACCCTGGTTCTGGTTGAGATATGTAAACTCACCATCCATAGATACTATTGCAGCATCCAGTTGCGCTGCCAGATCAATATCCGAGATATCCAGCTTGAAACGATTGAAAAAGCGATTAAAAAGCGCATCAAAGAGAGGAACGTCATTTATATTTTTTATCAGTGTCAGACGCAGAAGCTGACGGGTAGATTTTCTCCCTCGCATACCTGCTAATGCAAGAGCCTGAACAGCATCCAGACTTTCCCCCGGAGATACCCGGATACCGTTTTCGCGCAGGAGCGATACAAAGCGGGTGATGATCCGTTCCATAATCAGCCAAGTTCCTGCAAAGCCAGATCTGTAACTTTCTGCAGGTCTGTCTGATGTTTTGCAATAGTGCCGACAGTATTGGCAACTACTTCTGATGTCAGTTGCTTTGTTTTCAGGATAGAAAGCACCTCTGCCCAATCAAGCGTTTCGGAAACACTTGGTGGTTTGCGCAGATTCAGTTCACGAGCTTTCTTCAGGAATGTCACCATCTGGTGAGCAAGTTCTTCGCACAGAGCTGGGAATTTTACCCTGACAATGGCAACCTCACGCTCAAGTTCAGGATATCCTATATAAAGGTATAGACAACGGCGGCGTAACGCATCAGAAATCATACGTGTGCCGTTACTGGTTAAAATTGTCAGCGGTTTTCTTTTAGCTGCAATTACACCTAATTCCGGTATCGAAATCTGAAACTCACTCAATGCTTCCAACAACAGCGCTTCAAATTCATCGTCAGCTCGATCTATTTCATCAATAAGAAGTAATGAACGCTTATCAGACATAAAACTGCGCAGTACCGGACGCTGAACCAGAAAATTTTGGGAAAAGAAGAGGCTCTCTTCTGAAGCCAGACGTTCTACCGCTTCGCGCAGGTCGGTAGAGACAGAAAGATAACTATCCAGTTGAGTTCGTAAAAGCTGTGTGTATAGCAGTTGCTTACCATATTCCCAGTCATACAGAGCCTTTCCTTCATCAATACCTTCATAACATTGAAGTCTTACCAAAGGGAAATCAAGCGAGGATGAGAGTGCTTTGGCAAGACCGGTTTTACCTACACCAGGAGGTCCTTCGATCAGGATAGGTTTTTCCATTTGAATAGCCAGAAAAACTGCCGTTGCAATGGCATCATCGGCAATATATCCAGCAGAACGAAGAAAATCCTTGACAGCTTGTTCAGTAATCATAATAGCCTCTCATCATTTGAGTTTACTCCTCTCAATATAGACAAGGATTGCAATGTTTGAGCCCTTGCAGAGAATCTACATCTTATTTTTTTGATTTTTAGCAATTAAAATAAAAAAACCGCTGACCCCGCCGAGGATATTTTCCCTTCGAGACCAGCGGCATAACATTACACAGAGGACACACTATAAATTTTGTACATGAATTACATACACTGCTTGAAGATGCCGATCATATCCTGCAGCCCGGTATCTGTAGGGTTTCCTTCTGTACAGATATCGTTGACAGCAAAACGTGAAAGACCTTCAACATCTTTTTCCAACAAACCGAGATCTGTGAAGGTTTTGGTGATGCCGAGATCAGCTTTCAGTTCCATACATGCTTTAATAAATGCTTCGCCAGCCTTCATATCAGACATACCGTTTGTATCTATTCCTGCCGCTTGAGCCATCATTTTGAAACGTTCCGGGCATGCAGGAAGGTTAAATGTCATGACAGGGCCAAGACCGATGGCGTTACAGAGACCATGAGGAGCATCATACATACCACCAAGAGCGTGAGCCATACTGTGGATTAGACCAAGACCTGCACTATTGAAGCTATATGCAGCAGCCATTTCAGCCCATACCATTGCTTCAACAGCTTTGTCGTTATTTCTGTTCATTGAAGATTGGCGAAGATTTCCGAAAATAAGAGAAATTGCGCTCAAACCAGGTCCATATGCAGAAACTACGCCCAGACGAGATGTAATAGCTTCAACACCGTGAGCAAGGGCATCCATACCGGTGTAACCGGCAAGATTTCCTGGCATACACTGATGAATCAAAGGGTCATTGATTGATTTGCTTGGTGTGCAGTTTGGATCGAAGAGAGCCATTTTGTATTTTTTATCGGTATGATTGATAATTGAGAAACATGAAACTTCTGAACCTGTCCCAGATGTGGTGTTGATAGCAAGCTGTGGGATTGTGTTTGCTTTGGTCGCCTTGAATGCCCCTTCAAAGGTTCTGACATCCTGACCATCATGACTGTGAACAAGTTTTATCGCTTTACAGCAGTCATGAGAGCTACCACCGCCAAGGCTTATAAGACCATCAAACTTACCAGCAGCAAGAACTTTTGCACCAGCCATGACTTCATGGTCTTTAGGGTTAGGGGTTACTTTGTCAAAAACTTCTGAAGCAACACCTGCCGCCTTAAGAACACCCTGAATTGTTTCTACAATGCCGGTGCCGCGAAGACCGGTGGTTACAATCAACGCTTTTGTCATGCCGAGAGATTTGGCATCATTACCAACCATTGTATGGGCACCCCAACCTACATTTACAGAAGGGTATGCATGCATCATCTTGATTGGGTATTCCAGTCTTTCATTCTTGAGAGTTCTTTTTACGTCTTTGTTGTGTGACATGGGTACTTCCTCCTTTTTTGTGTTGTGTTGCTGCTGTGGTTTAGTTTTGTTTTGTGGTGTGGGTGCGACCTAACTTCATTTCAATTACGAAATACTTTTTTACAGCTTAAATAAGTTTTTTTACCATCCACCTCCCATAACTTTGTTATATGAAGCGCCTAAAAGCTTCATTTCATTTTGTTCGTAATTTTTCTACCCATAGCATCAGATACGATATCAAACTCTTTAGCAAGTGCAATGCCAACTCTAAAAAACTCATATTTACGGTATGTTATATCTGTTTGGCTGTGATTTTATTGGGGGTGGGATTTACATCGAGGTGTTTTGAAACAGTTTTTTATAATATTGGTTACAAAATCCCAAAAACCAGGTATAGATAATATCTACACTGTAGCAATAATCTACATGAGAACTATTCAAAGCATTTTTTGCCACATTATCAGCATATATTTTTTGAGATTGCTTGCAAGATGGGGGGGGGGTACGTCTATAGTTAATGGCAGCCAATCTTTAGGTCACTGAAACAGCAGATTTGGAAGGGTTTTGTGGAAATATTCCACATCGTAGAAAAATTCAGCATATACTAAACAACAGTCTGTTTTTATAATTAAATCAATTTGTTGCAACAACTAAACTAAAACTTAAGCTCGTGCAAGCTATTGAGAGACAAAACAAGTGCGTAAAAAAGCTACATTTAATTTACAATCAACATGGCGCATCTGTATCAGGTTTCAAGCCCATATCGTTCAAGTTTTGTGTAAAGGGTTTTGCGATCTATTTCCAGAAGTTTTGCAGCCTTGCTCTTATTCTGATACAAAAAATCAAGCGTTTTAAGTATATGTTCTCGCTCCACCTCCCAAAGTGGGCGAATGTTCTGAACAGAAGATTCAGACGATGCAGGTTGTGACGTTGGAAGATAAACAGCTTTCGGTGGTGAAAATGGGAACAGATCTGGGGTTATAACCGGTTCAGTCGCCAATATACAGGCTCTACGAATTGCATTGCGCAATTCGCGTACATTACCTGGCCATTGGTAGGCTGACATTGCATTCATCGCCTCTTCGCTGATTTCCCACTCCTGGCTGTCGTTTTCCCTCGACTGCCTTATAAAGTACCATGCAAGAGGTATAATATCTTCAGAACGTTGCCTCAACGGTGGCACTGCAATCGGCAATAAATTTATGCGATGATACAGATCTTCACGGAATTCATTGCGATTGATGCACTCCTGTAAATTTTTATTTGATGCAAAAACAAAGCGTACATTAACACGAATATCATGGCTTCCACCCATTCGCCTGAAGGTGCTTGTTTCCAATATTCGTAATAATTTTACCTGAACATCAAGAGGCATTTCAGAAACCTCATCCATAAATAGTGTCCCGGTATCAGCTAGTTCAAAAAGCCCTGCTCTTCCCTTATTAGCTCCTGTAAAAGCTCCTTGCATATGCCCAAAGAGCTCACTTTCTGCAGTATTTGCATCCAACCTACCACAGTTAACAGTGACAAATGGTTTGTTAGCTCTTTGACTTGCATCATGTACAGCACGCGCTATAAGCTCCTTGCCTGTTCCGCTTTCTCCTGTTATTAGCACATGTTCATCAGTTGCGCCCCAACGGCGTACAGTATCCAACAATTTCTGAATAACCTTACTTTTCCCAACTATTTGATGATTGGCATGACGATTTACTTCAAGCTTTAGATTGATGTTTTCAAGACGAAGCCGATTTTTTTCACACGCTTTATCGATTAATAGTTCGAGCTCATCAAGTTTGATAGGTTTTGTAAGATAATCATATGCGCCATTTTGAATACACTCTACAGCTGTCTCAATCGTACCATGACCTGTAAACATTATTATTTCCGGAAATTTGGATTCATTGCGCATATGTTTCAAAACTTCAACGCCATCCAAACCTGGCATACGTATATCGAGGAGCACGACATTATATATCTCCTCCTGATAAAGCTTAAGCCCATCCTCACCACAGTCAGCCGCAGTAATCTTGTAGCCGGAGCGAGCAAGCTCTATCTGTAACAACTCACGCAAAGCGCGATCATCCTCTACTATAAGAACTTTGGTATCCGTTCGAGAGACTACTGGCATACAGGTATCCTTATTGTAAATGTCGTTCCCTTTCCAGCACTACTTTCCACGTTTATGTCCCCCCCATGGCGTTTTATTATGTTGTATGTAATTGCCAGACCAAGCCCAAGTCCACTACCGACAGCTTTTGTAGAGAAAAAAGGATCCCATATCTGGTCAATGTTTTCTTTGGAAATTCCGCAGCCGTTATCTGATATGACAACAGTTACAGAAGACAAATCTGTGCAAGAGGTTGTTATAATTATCTTGCCAGAATCATTGATAGCTTGATGTGCATTCAGCAAAAGATTCATAAAAACCTGTCTCAATCCAGAAGGGTCACCGGAAATAGCAGGGAGGTCATCCTCGAAATTTGTTTGAATCTCAATCCTCTCATAGTTTGATTTGTGGCGTACAAGCTCAAGTAATTCAAGCAGGATTTTGTTAATATCCAGCTCTCCCTGAATAGAACCATCAGATTTTCTGCTAAAAGAGAGGAGACTGTCGATTATCCCTTTGCAGCGATAAGATTCACGAATAATTACCTGCAGATATTTTGAAAAATCTTCAAGCCTTGGATCGTTTTCAAGCGATGTGTCAACCTTGAAACGCCTTAAAAGAGCCTCTGCATAACCAGCAACAGATGCAAGAGGATTATTTATCTCATGCGCAACCCCGGCGGCAAGCACTCCGATGCTTGACATTTTTTCCGATTGCATAAGCTGAAGTTCCTGCATCCTCTTTTCAGTAACATCCCTGATAAACACGAGAGCACGCCTATTTTCATACAAAGAATCCTCAATCGGAGTTGCAGTTATATCAAGATAAAGATTTTTGCCGGATGGATCTGCGACTGTTGTGGAGATTTCGACCCTTTCTCCATTGAGAGCACGCTCTACAGGGCAAGAGCAAGAGGAACAGTCTGAATCGGGATGGAATAAATCTCTGCAATGCCTTCCAACGAGCGTTTGTAGCGGAAAAATTTGTGGGCAAATATGGTTGCGATGCTG
>Ga0172367_10000074_pt1 | contig 148193 bp, 172 predicted proteins | sample Lak10m_FD_114542 | JGI IMG/M metagenome (GOLD analysis project Ga0172367, IMG submission 114542) | Freshwater microbial communities from Kabuno Bay, South-Kivu, Congo - kab_022012_10m | ecosystem: Environmental > Aquatic > Freshwater > Lake | place: Democratic Republic of the Congo... | reverse complement strand
TGTCTCGATGGAGCTCCCGATCCTCGCGTTTGCCGAGGAGCAGACCGAGCGGGCCCGGCTTCACAACACCGGCAGCGACATGATCTATGAGAACGTGTTCAAACCGTACAAAAACTAATTTTTCCCTTTCTCTTTCAGGGGAAATTACCGGCATGAAAAAATGCCTGGCCATCCTTTTTTGTTGTGCAGATTCGCGGGTAAATACCCTGGCTCGCGGCCCGGGAGCATAAAATGCCCGGAAACCATTGCGTACAGTCCCCGTTTCCGGCCCCCATGGAGGATACATCACCGCCCTCCGGATACAGGAGAACGCGTGGCAAAAATCAAAGAAATGTAAAAAAAATGTAAAAAAAGTAAAAAATTTTTACGGTAAAAATTACTTTTTCCACCGGAACAGCGGAATCATCGGCCTGAAGGGATCGTACTCCGGTTTCAGTGCAGACAGATCAAATGTCCGTGAGAAGAGCTCCGCCTTATCGTTCTCGAACTGCACGACCAGCCTCACCTCGCTTATCATGGAGGAGAGTGGGTATTCGTGCGTCGTGTCGGCCGGAAGGGAGGCGATATCGTATTCGAGGTTCAGGGGCCCGAGGGCCACATGGATCTTTTCGGCCGGGGAGTTCCCGGTATTTTTTATGACAATCTCTTTTGCATCCTCCCTGAGCCGTGCATCGATCTCGGGAAGGGAAGTGCTGTCGTCCATGATGAGCCGGGCCATGACGACAACGATTGCGATCATGACGACAATTCCTCCCAGGTACTGGTTGATGATCGCTGCGATGAGGGTAACGAGTATACTGACGAGGATAAGCATTTTTGTCGTTCTGTCCATGGTGGGAGTTGTTTCCCTGCCCTTTTTTGTTTAACGGTTTATCTTTGCGATCGGGAACAACCGCCCTGCACCGGGTGCCTGAAGCTCAGCCGGTTTCTCGGTTCGGAACCGTCATTACCACCCGTTTCCCTCATAAAATCCCCGGGTTCCGGCTTTTATTGAGGTTGCGCGTTACCGGATATCCGGAAAAACGAACCGGATTTGTGCCGGTGCATGCCAGTGAATTATAAAAAAAAAGTTTAAAATCTCCGAAATCTTTTAAAAATCAATGGTTTTTCATTGACCCTGTCTTGAAAACGTGCCGTGCAGTTCTTCCCAATACACCGCTATTGAAGCCAGATTCGCAAACAATTCGAAAATTATTAATAATGCGAGAAAAGAAAGTTCATTGACCTATGCGAAGTATAATATGTTGCTGGTATAGGTGGACGTTTCAGAGGTGAGTAAAAAAATGGTGTTTCATCCTCCGGTAGCGATCACTGCAAAAGCAGGGGACGCCGGGAAATATAAGGTTGGTCTGCCGGCCTGGAACATGATACTCCGTGGATTCATGTCGGGCGCATACATCGCTATGGGTGCAGCTCTTGCAACGGTTTGTTCTACGGGAATTATGGCAAGCGACGCCGCACTGCGGTACGGAACAGCAAGTCCCGGGTTCGCCCAGTTAATCCTTGGTGCTGTCTTCCCGGTCGGACTTATCATCACCGTCCTTACCGGTGCCGAGCTCTTTACCGGCGACGCAATGCTTGCCCCGATGGCAGCGTTCATCCACAAGATTACCTGGATGCAGGTCCTGAACCTTTGGCTCTGGGTATACATCGGGAATTTCATCGGGTCAGTTGTCTTCGCCTACATCTGTGCGAACGGGCCCTTTGTCTCCTTCGACTCCGCAGGTGTTGGCACGGTCACCGCGTTTGGAACGCGTGCGATTGCCATCGCTGCGGCAAAGACGAGTTATGTCGGCCTCATGGGCTTCTGGTCAGCATTCCTGAAAGGTATCGCCTGCAACTGGCTCGTCAACCTCGCCATCCTGCTTGGTATCTGTGCAGATGATGCGGTGGGCAAGTTCTTCGGTATCTGGTTCCCGATCATGGCCTTCGTTTCCAGCGGATTCGAACACTCGGTCGCGAACATGTACTTCATCCCCGCCGGTATCTTCACCCAGGGATTCATTACCGACCCTACCAAACTAACAGCAAGTGTCAACTGGGTCCCGATGTGGACATCCAACATTATACCGGTAACCATCGGAAACATTGTCGGAGGCTTATTCTTCGTCGGTGTCATCTACTGGGTCGCGTTCAGGAAAGAGATCGCATCACTGAAGTAGATCAACAACTAATCTTTTTTTCCTCATGAAGATCGGAAAGGTTGACATTAAAGTATCTCTCGTCGCAATCGCGGTGTTTGTGATTTTTACTGTCCTGCTCATCGCTGCATCCATCTCAAGCCCGGAAGTCAGGTCGCAGCTCATCTGGCTGATCCCCGTCCTGTTCATGCTCCTTGTTGTCCCGATAGCGCTCAATTACATGAGCCGGAGCCAGTACGCCGAGCTTAAGCCCGAGTACAAACGCGAGGCAAAGACGGTCCGGGTCAAACTCATCAACGAGAATATGATCGGGAAGATCGTTAGGATCGAAGGTGTGGTCGAACGCGTCCATTTCCAGTTCCTGAACCGGCCGCAGTACACGATCGGTGACCGCTCCGGTACGATCTCGGTGAAGATGTTCACGAGCCCCGATGAGAATATCAAGGTCAATGATATCGTCGAGGTCTACGGCCAGGTCATCCGGCGCTATATCGTCACGGGTGAACCGGTCATCAACTGCGTATCGATAAGCACGCTGAAGAAGACCCCGGCCAAGGCGTGACGTGCCGTTTCCCGGGGGCTCCCGGCAAAAACCGGGACGGTCTCTCGGGATAACGCTCCGACAGTCCTGATGTGGCTCCTCCCGCCCGTTCCGTCGCTTCCGCCCATCAGAATTCCGGTGAATGTCATGGAAACTCCTGCTGAATCCCCCGTTCCGGCAAACCCGCTCCTGTGGCTTGAGTTTGCCGTCCCCGCCCTCTCGTTTGGCGGGGCGCTCCTTGCGATCGTTCTGCTCCAGGCCGGCGTAACGCTGGACTCCCGGTTCCCCTCGCTTGGCTGTGTCTTCGCATCAATTACCCTTGCCTACCTCGCGTGGCTCCGGCCCCGGAAAGATATCGTTGCGCTTTCGACCCCGATCTATTCAATCATCTTCTTTATCTTGCCTTCGGAGTCGCTCCCGGGAATCGTCCTTCAGCTGCTGTACGCGATGAGCCTGACGCTCCTCCAGGTCCGCTTGAAGCACCGGTTCGGGCAGACAAGCGCGGCTGCAGCACGGACCGCAGAACTCACCGGCCCGCTGGAGGAATATGCCGGGCGGGTCCGGGGGCTGCCTGCCGGAATGACCCCGGAGGCAGCACACCGTGCAGCGATCGTTTTCCTCCGGTTCTCGCAGGGCGAGTACCGGTCCGCTGCGGAGACTGCAGCAGCAGGCGCATCCGATGGTACCGCGATAGGCCGGGCGTGCGCGATTGTCGCCGAGCAGGCAGCGATTCTGGATAAACCGTCGCCCCGGCAGGTGGCTCCCCGGATCTTTTTTTTTGAGAATCGCCCGTTCCTTGCAAAGTCCCAGTCCGGGGAGAACGAAGATCGCATCGCCGATGCTGCGCTGGACAACGCCCTCCTCCTCCTCTTTGCCGCTGCATGGATCGGATCGGAAGCGGACCGGCCCCGGCTGCTCACCGGCCGGGCGTTTGCCGAAAAGCTGCTGGAAAGCACGTAGTCCCCGGCAGAGACGCCACCGTCCCGGATGACCGGAATACGATTTTCTCTGGTATTATTTTTTTATTTCTCTCTGTCACTCTCCCGCGTTCTCCGCAAATAAACCCGTGCATAACCCGGAAGGTTACGCGAGTTCGCTCCAGAACATGAATGTCATAATGACCGGCGCAAGGACATAGATCGCGACGCTTCCGACAAGCTGGAGCATGGCGAGGACGATGCCAGCGAGGGAGAGTAGGGGAAAGACGAGCGACCAGCGGATCTCCCGCCGGATATGGGCGCTTCGTTCAGTTCCGGCATAAGTTCCCGGCTCTTGCGGTGGATATAGAGCCACTAAATACACGCGATCGAACCGACGATGAAGATCTTGAGCTCAAAGATCACGGCCCCGAGCGTGTCGAACGGATAATCTCCGGCCACGTTGATCGTGAAGGGAATGAGGCAGACGAAGGTGAGACTCGCGATGTTCATGACAAGGAGCGGCCGGTCAAGGAATTTCAGGTGCAGGAACCACTGGTGTTCGAAGTACCAGAGGATAGCGAGAAGGACAAACGCGATAAAGTAGTGGAGGAGATCCGGGATGACGGCGATGAGGATGACATTGACCGGTTTTGAGATCCCGGTGTTTTCAAACTTCGAGGGGATGTCGACCGAGAGAACGAGCAGGGTCAGCGCAAACGCATAGATCGCGTCCACGAGGGTGCCGACCCGGCTGAGCGAGATATGGCTGCAATGAATCACCGGTTCTTTTGTCATTTCGTCCCCGTATACGAAAATGGTTTGGCGTCCTGAGGGAAAATAACATACCGGAATAATGCCGGGATTATGCTGATTATCCGGGGACAAGCCGGATCTCAAAAAATTCCGGCCAGAGTTTCCCGGTTACGAAGAGGCGGTCACTCCCGGGATCGTACGCGCTCCCGTTCGGACAGGCCTCCTAGCTGAACGGAATTGACGTGGAGCCTTTCAGCGATGCTATCGCGGACCAGCCGATCCGGCTTCTGTCGGAGGCAGGCAGCAGTCCCGTAAGATCGATCCAGCCGGTCACGTTCCCGGTCTCCGGGGAGATGATCGCGATCCGGCTGGTGGGCCAGACATTGGCATAGATCATCCCGTTCACGTACTCGAGCTCGTTGAGACTCGTCACTGGCGTTCCAAGGGCCGTGACATTGATCTTCCCGAGCTGCCGGAACGTCACGGTATCGATGAGATACAGGGTCGCAGACCCGTCGCTCATGATCAGCTGCTTCCCGTCAAACGTCAGCCCCCAGCCCTCGGTCGCGTACCGGGAGCTGCCCTCTGGCTTAAGGAACTCCCGGTCGTACAGGTACCCGATACCGGAAGTCTCGGTGAGTTGTGCCACCGTGTTCCCGTATACGGCTACTCCTTCGCCGAAATCCGGATCGGAGAGGTTCCGTTCCGCAAGAACCGTTCCGGTCACGAGATCGATTTTGCGGAGTGAGGAGTTGCCCTCCAGTCCCGTTCCTTCTTACAGCGTACCGTCTGCCCACGCGAGTTCCTCGGTGAACGCGAACCAGTCGTGGGGGTACGCGTGGACGACTGCGTAGTGGTAGACGGGAATAGCCGCCGGGGGTTTGTAGCCGGACTCCCGGAAGTGATGAGGACACCTGTAAAGAGAATGGCAATAAGGATTGCAGAGACTGCAAGGAAGGCTCTCACGGTGTCACCATGCTTTCTTAAAAATAACCGGCAGGGAGAGCTGATATAGGTTCTGCCCGGAAAAATTGCTAAAAAGAATTCCTTTCCGGTTGCGATCTGCAACGGATGCCTGCTGTCTTGTCATGGTTTTCTCCCGTGAAGCAGGACTGTTGATTAAAGACTCCCCAGGAAAAACCGGAAACAAAAGCAGGCAGCGTAATTCCCCGAAGTGTAGATACAAACTCTCCCCGGCAAAATTTCCGGTATTCGTCTGCCCGGGAAAAACCGGTTCCGGAAAAAACACGCTGGTAACTGAATAAAAATTTTCACTTATCGCCAGTTTTTTGCTGTTCCTTTCGTAACGTTAACCCGGTAGAGTGTGGTTTTTTCCATGGAGTATGGCAGATTATTAGACGATGCCTTTGCCTATACAAAGGATGCAGTTATCGGGGAATGGAAACAGTGGGCGCTGCTCGTCCTCGCGTCGATCCCCCTGTTTGTTCCGCTGATGGGATACAGTCTCCGAATTCTCCGCGGGGAGCAACCGGCACCTGGGGTGACCGGGTGGGGACGTCTCTTCATCGATGGCATCAGGTACCTTGTTGTCCTGATCTTGTATGCGATTCCGGTACTCGTCATCCTGCTGGCTTTACCCCGGGGACTGGTCCACGCAATTCTTCTCCATGATACGCCCCTCATTCCCCAGATCGCTGGTGAGGGATGTATCGGTTTCCTCATCCTGGTGATTGTCGCGATGCTCACGTTCCTGATCTTACAGGCAGGTCTTGTCCGGTTTGCCCGGGCCGACAGGATCGGCGAGGCGTTCAACATCGGCGCCATCACCAGAACGATCGGGAGGATCGGCTGGCCATCCTATATTCTTGCCACCATCCTCCTGTTCACCATCGAATTTTTTATCGAGTTCGCCCTTACCGTCTTCGGCTTTGTTCCTCACCTTCCGTTCATACTCACCCTGATCATTTCCGGCCCCCTGGTGCTCTTCGATGCACGATTTACGAGCCGGCTCTACGACCTTGCCGGGCCCGAGTGAAGGAATTTTTTTTGTTGCACGCTCTGTTTTTGGAGCGACGATTTTGTTCGCGGACGATTTTTCCGATCTCCCTCCCGGTACGCTGGATGGTAAAAAAACCGGTGCCGGGTGCTGAACTGGAATGGGATGCAGTTCGTTGAAATAATTCCGATGGAAAATCCGTTCATCCGGGTCAGGACTTCGAGGTGCACCCGGGGGCGGTCAGTGCGCTCAGGCCGCCGGGTTTCTTCTCGACAACAATCTGGGTCGTGATCCGCTCCTTGAGCGCAGGGACATGCGAGATGATCCCGATGAGTTTCCCGTCCCGCTGGAGACTGATAAGTGCGTCGAGTGCTACTTCGAGCGATTCGTTGTCAAGGGTCCCGAAGCCTTCGTCAAGGAAGAGGGAGTCGACCCGGACATTGTTGCTTGCCATGTCCGAGAGCCCGAGGGCAAGGGCGAGGCTGACGATGAAACTCTCGCCCCCTGAGAGATTCTTCGTGGACCGGATCTCCCCAGCCTGGTGCAGGTCGACGACACTCATGTCCAGCTGGCCGTTGTCGGTCCGGACAAGAAGGTACCGGTTGTTCAGCCGCCGGAGGTGTTTGTTTGCATGGGAGAGGAGGATATCGAAGGTGATTCCCTGGGCGAAGAGCCGGAATTTCTTCCCGTCATGGGAGCCGATCAGCGTGTTCAGTCTCTCCCACCGGTGGTATTCGGCCTGCTGTTTTCCGATCTTTTCGAGGATCTCCTTCTGCGCCTGTACCTGGATTTCGTGTCGGTCGATCTTCAGCCGGATTTTCAGGATCTCACCCTGAAGCGCCTCCTGATCCCGTAAACAGGCGGCAAGTTCCTCTTCGAGAGTCGTGAGGGGGTGGTCCGTGACTGTTTCCGCCCGGAGTCTGCCCAACTCATTTTGTTTCCCGTTGATGAGGGACGTGAGCTGGATCTCTTCGGTCCTGAGCAGCTCTTCGAGCTTCTCCAGTCCTGCGAATTGTTCCCGGCCGGGACGGGATGCAAAGAATTCCGGGCACCCGGAGAAATCGGCGAGAAGAATCCGCTCTCTCAATGCATGTTTCGCAAGGATGATCTCCTCATTGTTTTTCGTGAGGGTTTCCTGTTGCCCGGCTATCTGGTCTGCCAGGGATTTGAGGTTTGCAGCATATCCCTGCCCTGTTGCTGCCAGGTGTTGTTTCTGTGTATCGTTCCGGAGGTACGTGTCCCGCCTCTCCTCCAGATCTTTCAGGATCGTATCGATAGTGCCGAAATCGGGTTCCCGGTACCCGTACGGTTCGAGTTTCTCTGCGATTGTGGTCCGGTACTCCCGCTGGTCCCGGCCAAGAGTTTCGATCTCCGCTGCGAGATTGTTTCCTTCGGCCTCGCCTGCAACGATTGCGAGCTTTGCCCGGTTGATCTCTTCCTGTACAAGGTCCAGCCCGGATTTCACCAGGAGGGCACGTTCGGCATTGTTCGCGATGATTTTCTGGAGTTCCGCAACTTTTGCAAGGACCGCATCGCAGCCCCTGAGTTCTTCCCTGTGCTTCGCTACGGAGAGAGCGATCCTCCGTCTCCGGTCCTCGCTGTCGGTTGCGATCCAGAGGTTCGCGGTACCGGTGACGATGAGCTTCTCATTGGCTGCGTACTGTTTCCGGTTCTTTTCCCCTTCGAGAAGGTTTTGTGCAGTCTCCCCGTCGATCTGCGTGATGCGCCGGACTATTCCGGCCTCCTCGTCCCGGAGTGTTTTGAGGCTCCGGAGATAGTCCTCCCGTTCGGTATCGGTCTCTTCGATCCGGGGAAGGTGGGCTTCTACATAGGGGTGGTCCCGCGAACCGCAGAGAGGGCAGGGCTCCCCAGCTGCAAGGCCTTCTCTTTCCCAGTCAAGGTCCCGGATCGTGAGAAGATTTTTGCGCTTTTCATCCAGTTCACGGATGATTTTTTCGTTCAGGGCAATCTCGCGGAGGTTCTGGTCAAGGGCTCTTTGCCGCTCTGTTTTCTCGGTGGACAATTCCTGAGACCTGCGTTCAAGGGCTTCCCGTTCCCGGTCCAGGGTCTCCGACTGGAGAATGGTCGCGGTGAGGGCGGTGAGGCGATCGATCTCTGCGGTGAGATCTATCTTTCTCTCGTACAGGGCCGACGGCTCCTTATCCCCGAGAATGCCTGCGAGTTCCTGCTGCAGCATTTCAGCAACGGTTTCCGTTTCCGATTGAGCGCAGGCGAGAGTTTTTCTCCGTTCTTCTTTGCCGGCATACTCTTTCTGTGCGGCTGCGAGATGGTGCAAGGCGTTCTTGTGGCTGGTCTCGCAGGAGGAAAGTTTCTGCACGGTCTTTTGGTATGCGGAAACGAGCTGTTCGATCGTCCCGAAATTTTCCCGGAGTGATGCATCGGCCGGATGTTCCTGTATTCGTTTTTCCAGTTCCCCTATCTGATCCTGGAGTTTCCTGAACGCCTGGTCGCATTTCCCGTACGCTATCCGGTCGCGGCCGGTCTTATCAGTAAGATCGTTCTGCGCCAGAATTTTTGCCTGGAGCAGGGCATAATCCGGCTCAAACTCCCGTGCGGTCCGGGCTTTTTTCAGGAGCGAGAGGTTCGGACGATTCTCCTCTTTCTTGAGATCGAGATCCTTCCATGCACGATCAAGAACTGCCAGTTCCTCATCGAGCCGGCCTATCTGCTTCAGCCAGCCGATCGCTTTCTCAAGATCGGTCTTCCGGCCGGCGATGATCGTTATGCCCTGCAGTTTCTCCTCACGTTCCCGGTCGAGGGTCGTTCGCTCCTCATCCGACAGGAGCTGGACCGTCCCGAGTTCCCTCTGCAGCGTATCGAGCTGTATCTTTTCCCGTACGGTGCAGCCGTGAACCCGTTTTGAGATCGCCGTGTAGATCCCGGTTCCTGTGATCTGTTCGAGGATGGGAGCTCGCTCATCCGGTTTCGCACCAAGGAACGCGGCGAAACCCCCCTGTGCAAGGAGCATCGACCGGGTGAACTGCTCGAAGCTCATCCCCGTACACTTCTCCACCTGCCCCAGGACTTCCTTGATCTTGTTTTCGAGGACCTTCCCGGTCTCTGCATCGGCGATCTCGTGCTCCGACTGCTGGAGTTCCCCGTCCGGTCTCTTCTTCGCCCGTCTCTGGCTCCAGTGGCACCTGAATTTCCCTTCAGAAGATTCGAATGTGACCTCGGCAAAACATTCGCCGGTGTGCCGGGTCATGAGCTCGTTCGTGGTCTTCGTGATCTTCCCGAGCCGGGGTGTCTGGCCGTAGAGGGCGAGACAGAGTGCGTCGAGGATGGTTGTCTTGCCGGAACCGGTGGGCCCAACAATGGCAAAGATACCGCCGGACTCGTACTCCGGGTGGGTAAAGTCGATGTGCCACTCCCCGGCGAGCGAGTTAAGATTCCTAAAACGGAGCCCGAGGATTCTCATGTGCTCTCATCCATAGTGGTGGTTTCCGTCGAAAGTTCCGCAAGGATCTCGCCGTACAGGATGAGGAGTTCGGTGCGATCCTCCGGCCGGACCTTGTTTGCATCGAGGCACCGGGTGAAGATGTCCAGCTCGCCGAGCTGGTCGAGCGATTCGTCAGCCACGGATTGTTTCAGGATCTGGTCCGTGAGCCGGTTGTTTTTTATCCCGAGCACAAGAATGTTCGATCCCCTGGTGAGGGCCGCGAGCTTCTCCTGGATCTCCGGAATTATTCCGGGGTCTTCGAGAATTATCTCGATCCAGACCGATCGGCCGGTCGCTTTCAGGGAACGGATCCGTGTCTCAATCTCTCCGAACGTCCCGGTGAGCTGCTCCATCTCCTGGAAACAGGGTACCGGGATCTCCCGGATTACCGGCTCTCCCACACTGCCCAAATCTGCAACGATCACGTTCTTTTCCTGTTTTGCATCGGAGAAACCCATGGGAAGGGGCGAGCCGCTGTAGCGCCGGAATGCATCACCTCCGACACGCTGGGATATGTGCAGGTGGCCGAGGGCGAGGTAGTCGATGCCGGGCAGGAAGGTATCCGGCCGGACCCGCACGAGAGCCCCGATATAATGTTCCCGGACCCCGTCGTCTTCGGTTACCTTCCCGCCCTCCGCGTACAGGTGTCCCATGACAACGAGCGGAAGACGGCCCCCGCGTCTCTGCCGCTCTTCTTCGGCAAGGGTGCAAACCGCGTGGTAATGTTCCCGGATTCCGTCGAGCAGGCGCCGGGTCTTGTCGTCGATGCTCTCCCCGGCCTCAACGGTCCTGACATCCCGGTCCCTGAGGTACGGGACCGCACAGACAATGATCGCCGGGTTCCCTGCGTTGTCGTCAAGAACGAGGATCTCATCCTCCGGGTTCCCGGTCATCGACCCGATGACATGGATGTTGAGCGAGCGGAAGAGAACTTTCGGGACATTGAGGAGCGAGGGCGAGTCATGGTTTCCCGCGGTGATAACCACGTGCCGGCACCGGGACTGTGCGATCTTCCCGAGGAATTTGAAGTAGAGTTCGAGCGCCTGCGTCCCGGGATTCCCGGAGTCGAAGATGTCGCCCGAGACGAGCAGGAGATCGATCTCTTCGGCCGCGATCGTTGCTTCCAGCCACGCGAAGAAAGCTTCGAACTCTGGCGTCCGCTTCCGCTCGCGGAACGCGTTGCCGAGATGCCAGTCCGAGGTGTGCAGGATTCTCAAAGTCTGATCTGCTCCGGTAGTTATCAGGAATTGGTTCTGTTCTGCTGATATCAGCTGCGGTGTGCGGCCTTAAAGTGATTTTTGGGTAACTAAAAATATACTCGCGTACTGATACTAGTACCATTCGTATTATGCCGCCAACTTATGACCCGGAGGGGATTCCTGCCACGATCGTGTACCGCGGTCTCCCGGGCGACGGGCTCGATGCATTTGTCCGGCAGTTTTCTGTATCTGTGGCGTCAGATCCTCTCTCTAGCTGGCTTATCCTCCCTACCGAGCGGCTCGTCCGGAACGTTGCCGGCAGGCTCGCAGAGAAAGGCGAAGCATACATTCCCTCCCGGATCTGCACCCTCCAGGACTTCTGCCGTCATGCCTTCGAAGAAAACCACCGGGCCGAGCGCCTCCTTACCATGGAGGAAGCCCGTCTTCTCATCAGCAGGATTCTCACGGAGAACAAAGACCGGCTGCCAATCTTTTTTGCCCGGGACCGGCCTTCCTCCGGCACCATAGAAGATCTCCTGAAGTTTATCAGCGTTACGACCCGGAGGAAGATCGCGTACCCGGAGTGCCTGCTCGATCTCCAGGGGGATAAGAGCGACCAGATCGACACAATCAGCACGGAATACCGGAACCATCTCCGGGCCAGCGATCTTCTCGATGATGACACTCTGGTCGAGTGGGTCATAGATCGTATAACTTCTGGCACTCCTAAATTCGGGAATATTTTCGTGTACGGGCTTTTCGATCCAATGCCGCTCGAACAGGATCTCCTCGCTGCGATCCGGGACCACGCGAGCCGTTTCACCATCTTCATCCCGGAGGGAAAGGATCCGGCCATCTTTACCAGAACCCCGTGGGAGAATGACAGCGGGATCGTTTCGATCCCGCATTCCTCGCCCCGGTCCGCATCCCTGACCGGGCTTTTCACCCGGACCGGGACGATCGACTGCGGCGGGACGGTCCGGGCGACCACGTTCCCGACCCGGTCCCGGGAGATCGAATCCATCGCGGAGGAGATTGCGCGGCTCCATGATACCGGGGTTCCCTATGCCGACATAGCGGTCGCGTTCCCGGATGTACGGGAGCGGATCCCGGATGTTGCGGAGATCTTTTCCGATTTTTCCATCCCGTGGAACTCCGCGAAGGGGACCCGGCTTCTGCGGTTCCCGGTCACCGGATTCCTGATAAGTATCCTCCGGCTCGTGAGCGAGCGGTATCCCCGCGAAGGCGTGGTCCGGTTCATCGGGAGCCCGTACTTCCGGCGCTGTGCAGCTGAATTGTATCGCCTCGATGTGCGGGAAGTGGATCTCGTCTCCCGGCTTGCGCAGCTTGAAGGAGAGAAATCCGGCTGGCTCACCGGGCTCGACCGGTATCTTGTCCGGGTGTCGGAAGAGACAAAGGAGGATCCTGCCTCTCATTCGCTCGAGATGGTGGCCCGGGTCCGGGATGGGATCGTCCGTCTCTTCGATGACCTCCGCTCGCTCGAAGGGGAGAAGACGCCGGGTGAACACCGGAATAATTTCGCCGGTCTCATCGACCGGTGGGGACTATGGCAGCCGCCTGCCTCAGCGGATGAGGCGCTTGTGCGGGACGAGCGTGCAGCTCTTGCGAAGTTCCGGCAATGCCTCGACTCCCTTGACCGGGCATCCGGCCTGTTTGCTCCCGGGACTGTGAGCCCTGGGGAATTCCTCTCGATCGTGTCCACGATCACCCGGGGCTCGGAGATTCGCGATGCCGATGAGCAGGCCGGTGTCGCGGTGCTTGGGATCCGCGAGTGCGTGCACGAACATTTTCCCTCCCTCTTCCTTGCCGGGCTTGTTGAAGGGGAGATCCCGAGTCTCACGACTCGGCTCCCGTTCTCGAACACTGCGGAGAATAACCGGATGGGAACACGGTCGCTCGAAGAAGTTCTCCGGGAAGGGAGGTACTTTTTCCTTGCTGCACTTCTTGCCGGCCGGGACCGTTTGTATCTCAGCGCCCCGCAATCGGACGGGGAGAAATTATTGCTGAGGTCCGCGTTCTTCGAGCGGGTCCGTGAGGGGACGAACGCTTCCGCATGGGGGCAGGATGAAGATTTTGTTCCCGTGCATTCACTCCGGGCCGAATCCATCCGGGCCGGCGGGATGATCGCCCGCGGGGAGATCTGCGGGTCGCTCGCCCACCTTCCCCCGGAGGCCTGGATCGACGAGCTGGCCGGCCGGATAAATATCGAGCGCTTCTTCCGGCGCGGGGAATACGATTCCCCGTACGAGGGGATGCTTGCGGAGAACCCGGCGATCTGTTCGGCCCTTGCAGCGATGTACGGGCCCGGTCACGTGTACTCCCCGACCGTGCTGGAGACGTATGCAGAATGCCCGTTCCGGTTTTTCCTTGAGCGGGTCGTCATGATCAAGCCGCTGCCGGAAGTCGAGCCGAACCTCTCGGCAAAGGACCGGGGGATCGCGGTGCACAATGTTCTGTCTTCTTTTTACCGGGAGTGGCGGAAGCTCGGGCACGAAAAGGTGACGGCGGTCTCGCTAGCGGAAGCAACGGGACTGATGCTCCGGATCGCATCCGAAGAGCTCGCCCGGCATTCGTTTGCAAGCCCGCTCTGGGATGCGACCCGGATCCAGATGACCGGCGGGGAGGAGAGCGGGCCCGGGATCTTTGTCCGGCTCCTGGAGACCGAGGTGCTCGAAGAGTGTTCGCCGTTCGTGCCATCGCTCTTCGAGATGTCGTTCGGGACGCCTGCGGATGCGGGCGATGACCCGGCATCGGTCCCGGAGCCGGTCGAGATTGCTACTGCGGAAGAGACGATCCGGATCAAGGGACGGATCGACCGGATCGATATCACGCCGGACGGCCGGTTCTCGATCTGCGACTACAAGACCGGGTCCGTGGTCGTATCGAAGAAGGAGATCGAGGTGGGAAAAGCCCTCCAGCTCCCGCTGTACCTTGCAGCGTACGGGAAGATCTCCGGGATGCGGGGCGTTGCAGCCGGGTATTACCTGATCCGGCGCGAAGTGGAGAACAGGATCGTTCTCTGCGACGAATCCGGGAAGGACCTCATCTGCGGAACGAAGCCCCGGGCCTCTGACATCGGCTCGATCCTCCGGCAGTCGCAGGATTTTGCCGCAGATTATATCCGGAAGATACGGGCCGGGGCCTTCCCGCTTGTTGCGGAAGAGAAGTGCCCGAACAAGTACTGCGAGTTTCGGTTTACCTGCCGGTTCGATCCCACCCGGGTCTTTTCCCTGACGGAGGAGAAATAGATGGCCGCCACCCCGCGACAGAAGGAGGCGATCACGACCCACGACCGGAGCACGGTTGTCACGGCCGGGGCAGGGACGGGCAAGACGTTTGTCCTCGTGCAGAAGTACATCGACCTCATAGAATCGAAGAAGATCCCGGTCCCGCAGATCCTCGCGCTCACGTTCACGGACAAAGCAGCGGCCGAGATGAAGGAGCGGATACGGAAAGAGATCCTCACCCGGTCCGGGCCGCAGTGGGAGAAGGCTGCTGACGACTTCATGGTCGCACCGGTCCAGACCTTCCACTCGTTCTGCGCACAGGTCCTCCGGGAGTTCCCGATCGAGGCGGGACTGGAGCCCGGCTTTGTTATCCTTGACGAGCAGCAGATGGCCCGGATCCATGCGGCCTCGTTCGACGAGCTGGTCCACACGCCGCAGGAGGATCCGGTGCAGCGGGCGGCCGTGCACGTCCTCGCCCTGACCGAGCAGAAGACGCTCCACGGGATGCTCGCTGCGTTGTACCAGCAGCGGACCCAGTACCTCCGGTTCTTCGCAGCGCTCGAAGCGGACCCGGCGGGAGTCCTCGCGTTCTGGCAGCAGGAGGTCCACCGGTTCCGGGACGAGGAGATCCGTCTTCTCGCAGCTGACCGCGGGTTTGCCGGGCTTGTCAGGACTCTGCTCGCTCTTGGCGATACGTACGGGGCAACGGATGACAAGGCTGCCCAGCATCTCAGCGAGCTCCTCCCACACCTCAGGCTGCTTGTCCCCGGGACTTCACCGGAAGAGTTCTGCGCGGCTGCGAGCGCGATCCGGGAATCCCGGATGGGTAATGTGGGGAGCAAAAAAAACTGGGGCGAGGGCGATCTCGAACGGTTCAAAGCGGCCCGGAGGAGCCTTGTCGATATCCTCAACCAGGAGGCCCCGCTCCTTCGGCTCGCGGTCGACCCGACTGATCCCCGGACGACCGGCTCGGTCCGGTTCCTCCGCGAGCTCGCGATCGTCTTCCGGCGCTACCTTGCGCTCACGGCCGATGCTAAGGCACAGCTCGGGGGCCTCGACTTCTCGGACCTGATCATCAACGCCCGGAAGATCTTCACGGAGCGGCGCGAGCTTGTGGCCACGCTCTTTGCCGGCCGGTTCCGGTACATCCTGGTCGACGAGTTCCAGGATACCGACCCGGCGCAGTTCGCGATCGTGCTCGCGCTCGTGGGAGAGCTCTCGCCATCGACCGACTGCCTCTTCCTTGTCGGCGACCCGAAGCAGTCGATCTATCTCTTCCGGGGAGCGGACGTGACCCGGTTCAAGGAGGCGCAGAGGATCATCGGGCAGGCCTGCGGCGGCCTCTCCGTGAATCTCAACACGAGCTTCCGGAGCACGAAGGAGGTGATCGGCCTTGTCAACCATCTCTTCCTCTCGCTCTTCGCCTCGGCAGAGAAAGCGTTCGAGTTCGGGTACGAGCCGATCAAGACCTCGCCGGCCCGGGCGGAGCACGAAGGTTCGGTCGAGCTGCTGCTCCCGCCCAACGGCGACGACAGCCCGGCCACGAAACGGAACGAGGCGGAGATGGTGGCCCGGCGGATCCATGCGCTCGTGAACGCAGAGCCCGTTGACGTTTATGAGGAAAACCCCGATCACCGCTGGCAGAAACGCCCGGCCCGGTACGGGGATGTCGCGATCCTTCTCGCCCAGCGGACGAACCTGTCGTACTATCTCTCCTCCCTCGCCCGGGCCTCCATCCCGTACTATGTGCACGGCGGGACGGGATTCTACAGCCGGCAGGAGATCTGCGATCTTTACAACTTGCTCTGCTTCTTAGAGAACGCCCACAGCGATGTGTGCCTCTTTGGGGTCCTGCGTTCCCCGTACTTCGGGATGTCGGATGCGGAGCTCTTCTTCCTCTCCCGCGAACGCGGGACGATCTTCGAACGCTTGCAGCGGTACGCGAAGACGTCCGGGAATGCGGCCGCGGTCCGGGCTGCAACCCTCCTTACCGGGTGGCGGGAGTACGCCGGCAGGACCGGCCTTGTCACGCTGATCCGGAAGATTCTGGCCGAGTCCGGCATGTACACGGTGTATGGTGCACTGCCCAAGGGCCAGCAGATCCTCGCGAACATCGGGAAGCTCATCGCGATCGTCCGGGCCCGGGAGGAGGAGGGGTACGCCCTTGGAGATCTTGTCGCTGACCTGAGGATGGCGATGGATGAGGAGGAGCGCGAAGGTGAGGCCCCGCTCGATGCGCTCGCGGAGAACGCGGTCAACATCATGACCGTCCATGCTGCGAAGGGGTTGGAATTTCCGGTAGTTTTTGTACCGGACATGGGCATGAGCTTCCGGGACCATTACCCCGCGATCATGATCGGTGACGACTTCCGGATGGTTGGCGTGAAAGTTCCCGATCCTTCTGATAATTTTGTTTCCGCCGATACGCCGGTGCTTGCCGCGTTGCGCGAGATGCAGCGGCAGAAGGAGCGGGCCGAGCGGAAGCGGCTGCTGTATGTTGCGTTGACCCGGGCCCGGGATCATCTGATCATGAGCGGGACGCTGCCTGAAAATGTGCAGCCGTTCGAGTTTGCGAAGACCCGGATCGAGTGGGTGTGGACAGGGCTCGGGGTTACTGCTGAGAATGTTGCGGCTGGTTGGTGTGATGCCGGCGGGGTCCGGGTCCGGCTGGTCTCCGATCCTCTCGCGATCCCGGCGGAGTTTGGGGAGGTTAAGCCGGAGAGGATTGAGGTACCGGCTGCATGTTCGGGTGGGACCGGGACGTTTGTCCGGCCTGTTGTGGCTGAGGTACCTGATGAGAGCCGGGTGATCCCGGTCTCGGAGCTTGAGGGTGATCACCGCGTTCATGCGCCGGGGGTTTCGAACTATTTAGCCGGCGTTGACGGGGCGAAGAAGGGGATGATCATCCATGAGGTGCTCCGGGGCCGGGATGCATCTGCGGTGCTGAGGGAGTACGGGGAGTTTTCTGAGGTGCATCTCCGGTGGTGTGAGGAGATTGTTGCTGCGTTCTGGTCAACGGATCTGATGAAGAGGGTGAAGCGATCTTTTTGTGAGGTGCCGTTTGTTGTGACGTTGGGTACTCAGCAGGTGACGGGGAAGATTGACCGGCTGTGTGAGCTTGAGGATGGAACCTGGATCGTGATCGATTACAAGTCAGAGGTGGCTGAGCCGAAGGAATTTTCCCTAATTGCAGAAGAGTATGCCGAATCGATCCGGATCAATTGCGAAGCGGCATGCCGGCTGGTGAAACATCCGGTTTCGGGCTATCTGTATTTCACCGGAACCGGGGTATTTTACCCGGCCGGTTCCTGAAAAACGTGCCACGAGGTTCCGGACTCCATTACTTTTTTTTTTAAAAAAAAAATTGTGCTCTGTAGAAAACTTTGCTTCTGAATGTAAGTTGCCCCCCTTGCGCCGTCCCGCCCCCAAGGGGGCGTGGGCGCCAGCGATGCCTCTACCGATACTCGTACGGCAGCGTACCTCATGATAGCTTTTACGGCACTATCTCCAAAGGGAACGGCACAACGGTAGGACGAAATCCGGGAGTGTAGGTTGGAAGAAATGATTTCTACAGAGCAAAAATTTGTTTTTGTTGTGACAGGTTTTGTAAAAAGCCGGCAGAAAATTTTATCCGGCCTGCAGCCAGTCTTCGCGTGAGATACCTGCCTGCCGGAGGACCCTTACCAGAAGATCGATGCCGATTTCTTCATGATGCGGGTTAGGAATTGTAAGAACGAGATCCCCGCGGATCATGTACGGGTGTTTCCCGCCATAATACGGACCATCGAACCCAAAGTTTTTCAGCTTTGCGGCCAGTTCCGTCCACGAGACCGGGAGAAGTTTATGCCCGGACACTCTGATCCAGCCTGACAACTTCTTCGATGGTGCAGTTATCGATCGGTGGAATAGGAAGTCCCCGGCGCAGCCGGATTATGATCCAGCCGTCGATTACCTCCTTCAGATTTGCCCGGCACTCTTCGAGCGTCTTTCCGGTTGCCCAGGCACCCTGCAGTTCCGGAATCTCGCCATAGTAGGGCTCGGGGTCGTCAATGATCTCGTACCGAGCGTGAGCGAGTGCTTTTTCAATATATTCCAGTATCATTGTATCACCAGTATCCGATTATATCTGACTGTGTCCGATTGATGTAATGTTGGTGTTTGTGCGATCAGATATTAAAATCTCTTTCCCAAAACGGGACACCTGCGATGCCGCCATCGCCAGATGCATCCGGTCCTCGTTGCCGGGATCGCTCATTACGAGCTGGTCCGGATCCACCCGTTCGTTGATGGCAATGGCCGGACCGCCCGGGCACTCGCGACCCTGATCCTCACGATGCGGGAATTTGACATAAAACGATTCTTTACCCTCAATGATTTCTATGACAGTGACCGGAACGCGTACTACGCGGTACTGAAACGCGTGAACGGGACCTGGCCCGACTGTACTGTAAGGCTCGACTATTTCCTAAAAGGCGTAGAGATATCGCTGCACCGGGTGAAAGAGCGGGTGTTGTTGCTGTCATCGGATGAGCACCGGAAGGTTGCTGGGGGGCAGGTGGCCCTGTCGGAGCGGCAGATAAAGATCATCGAGTTCATTCACGTGAAAGTATTATTCTACGGCCTCTTCATCATCGGGCTTGTGATATTTCTCGGTGCCTTCTTCTGGACGGTCCTCTCCCCTGCAGACATCAAGAACAACCTGTAGGTACCTGCCATCGGACTTATCGGCGGCATTGATGTGATCCTGAGCATGATGCTCTTCTCCCCGGGAAAGATCCAGAAAAACCGGAGCGATTATTCCCAGTGGCTCATGGGATATTAAAACTGGCTCAACAGCCAGTTCATCACGGGGATGATAGTCTCGGAGCGCCTGATGAAGCTTCATTCGCCGGTAAGGAGTGACGATGACAGTTTTGACTGGAAGTTTGCCGAGCCCATGCAGAAATTCCTCCACACGATGACAAGCGAGATGCTTGTTACGATCGACAAATGCTGTGAATTCCCGGATGTCCAGTACTCGCTCGGGAAGAAAACCGAGAATACGACAAGTACGGCAGCAGAGAAGAAAAACGGGAAGAATACCTCCGCTGACGAGAGCGGGAAAGAGACTCCCCAAAAGAAAGGGGCGACAACACCTCCGGCAGAAACACCTCCAGAAGAGATACCTGAATTGGCAAAACCGACGGCCACGAACCTCAAACCCCCCGAAGAAGTTCCCGGGGAAGATCCTGCAGGATCTCACGCGTGAGGATGTGCCGGCGATCGTCCTTGGGATTTGGCAGGGAAATCTCACGGACGAAAGTGTCGAGATCGATGGCTCCGGGGAGTTTGCGGGAGAAAAGCCCGAGCCTTTCGATAAGGTCACGATCGGGGACGTGAATGCGGGAAAGAGGATTTACTACTCGGTGAAGGGGTACAAAGCGATGCAGGTCGTTGTCGGGATCTCCTTCTTTTACCGGGATGAGAACCGGCAGTTCTCGTTTGCCCCGGATCCGGATGATCCCAAATTCACGCTGTACCCGATGAAACGCGGTACCGATGTGGTCGAACGGTACCAGATCGAGAGCGATCAGACCGGGAAAGATATCTTCCCGGTTGAGGCAGGAAAACAGAAGGCCCACTTCCTCGAACTTCCTCACCAGTACCCGATGGACACTGCTCCCGGCGTACATCTCATCAGCTTCAGGATCGCTGAAGGAAAGTATGAGAAACAAAGAAAGAACCCCTCATGGATCTGGAAGAGCGAGCCTATCGAGTACACTGTCGTGGAATAACCGGCCCGTCTCTTTTTCTTCTTTGGCCCGGGAAAATCTCCCTCCTTTGGTGATTTTGGGGGGAAGCTTCCGGAGAAAAACCCTCCCCTGTCCCGGCGGGGATGCCGGTTCATGGCGTACTTTTTTTGTGGCCCCCGCTATCCGCAATGAACATGAACGAGTTGCTCCTGCTGCTGCACTCCCGGAAATTTCCCGGTGTGAATTTCCCCTGCTGTTTTTTCGGGGGGAATTTTTATCACCAAGGCCGGGACTGTCGGTCCGGCATACAACAAAAAAGAAAGACAAAAAATTACCAGATGACCGGCCGGTCCGTTACGTTCCGGTACATCGCATCGCCGGGCCGGACCTCCGGGAACTCCTGGTAGAATTCCGGGATATTGTACACAACCCCATCGACCCGGTACTTCGGTGCGCCGTGGGGATCGGTCAGGGCCCAGAGCCGGGCTGTATCCTCTCGCTCATTCTCCCGCCACGCGGTCGCAGCGCTTGTGAAGAACTGCCGGTCGGCTGCATTGCCTGCGGGGGAGGGGTTTACCGTCTCCTTCCACGCGTGGTACGCAAGGGTCAGGCCGCCGAAGTCCGCAATATTCTCGCCAAGCGTTAAGTTCCCGTTCAGGTACAGGCCCGGCAGGACCTCGAAGTGATTGTACTCGGAGACGATCATCGCTGTCCGGTTGTTGAAGTGTGCTGCGTCGGTTTCGGTCCACCAGGCGTTTAAGTTCCCGTCCTTGTCGTCCTGCCGGCCCTGGTCGTCGAAGCCATGGGTTATCTCGTGGCCGATGATCCAGCCGATGCTCTCGTAGTTTTGCGAGGCGTCAGCGTTCGGGTCGAAGAACGGGGGCTGGAGGATCGCGGCGGGGAATACCATCTCGTTCTTTGTCGGATCATAGAACGCATTCACGATCTGGGGCGAGATGGCCCAGACCTACGGGTCGACCGGGCCGCCATCTTGTCGAGTCCCTGGGCCCCGTGGATCAGGGTGTATGCAGATGCAGCACGGACATTGCCCGCGTACGAGCCCGGGAGTTCAAGGCCCTAATTATCCGTCCACCGGTCGGGGTACCCGATCTTCTCGCCCATGGCCGCAAGTTTCTCCCGGGCTTTTGCCTTTGTTGTGTCCCCCATCCAGCTCAGGTTGGCGATCCGGCTGTCGAACGTTTTCCGGATGGAGGAGAACATCCCGGTCACCATGCCCTTTGTACGGGGATCGATGAACTGCGCAACATACTCTCTGCCCACGAGATCCCCAAGAACACCGCTTTCGGTTTGGACGACGCGTTTCCACCGGGGCTTCATCTCATCGGTGCCGTACAGGGTTTTTTCGTGGAATGCGAAATGCTCGTACTCGAACGGTGTGCTCAGATGCGGCGACGAGCTGTCGACGAGCTGGTACTTCAGGTGGAGCTTCCAGTCCCCGAGCGGTGCGGTCGCAAGCAGGGTGTTCAGCCAGTCCACGTACCGCGTTTGGTACACTTTCACCACGGTGACCGGCCCGGACCCCTTGATTGCGGCAAGCTGGTCCCACCCGATGGCCGGGTATTTCTGTTCGAGCGTGGCAAGGGGGATAATGTTGGTGGTCGTTTCGAGTCCCGGTTCTCCACGGACGTGAAGTGACTCTGCACGAGTCTCTCTTCCATCGTCTACACAACGTTTGCATCCGCAGCGGCCTGCTGGTCCGGCTCGCCCATCAGTGAGAATATTTTTGCAACATGCGCCCGGTATTTTTCCTGGAGTGCCCGGCTTTCCGTATCGTTCCGCACATAATAATCCCGGTCCGGCATCCCGAGCCCGGCCTGGTAGAACCAGGGGGCCAGCACGGCGCTGTCCTGGGGATTCGACTCCGCGAAGTACCCGTAGAGCGGACCGGATCCTTCGGCAGTGAGTGCGACCGTCGCGTTCGTGAGATCCTTCCGGGAACCGATGGCGTCGATCATCGCGAGATCGTCTTGTAACGGGGCGATTCCCGCGGCATCGATCGTGGCGGTGTCCATCCCGGCCCGGTAGAATTGCCTGATGAGGGTTGTGTTCCGGTCCGCGCTTTTTTCCGGTAACATTTTCGGCTTTCAGCGAGAGCGTGAGGAGATCGCGATCGACCTTATCCCCCAGCTCGGTGAAGGATGAATAGCTGTTCTTGTCGGCCGGGATCGGATGGCTCCGCATCCACGCGTCATTGACGTACGTGTAAAAGTCATCACCCGGCCGGCTGGACTCGTTCACCTGGATTGCTTGTGAGGTTTTTGTGTCTGCTGGTGTTGTGGTACATCTGGCGAGGAGGATGCACGTTATCAGGATCAGGATTGCAGCCGCTCGTTTCGTGGGTGTACTGAGGTCGGGTGTGGTGGGGGATGAAGGTTGAGGGGGGGTATTATACCAAGAAATATTCGGAAGGGCTGATTACTGTAAAAACAATTATCATTCTAACAAACCGTTCCGACTTTTTAAGAAACAGTAATGTTGGGGAAATTAGTCAAATTACCAATATTTGATTCATTAAGTTAAGCAGAAAAAAATTAAAATTGGATAAATTTTATTCACAGGATAAACATGTACATTAATTAAATGTCTAATAATCATCAAAGTTTAGAAAAAAATAAAATCTCTAGCGATGAAAAAGAAATTCAAAAGTTTGGGGGACTTGTCAACCCTTACGTGAAATATCTTTATGGATTTTTTAACAAATATGTCATTCGTAAATTTGGATTAACCGTTGAGAAGGATTTTTGGTATTTTTTATCATTTGGAATATTATCCGCCATTCTTTTCTTTACAGGAATTCCGTATTGGCTCCCTGTTTTATTTCTAAGTTTAGAGGGTCTTGATTTTATTTTTCATAATGGAGGTTTTTTAAAAGAAAAATTTTGGACCTCTCCGTCTAAAGAAATTGATGCATTTTTTTCGGAGCTCGAGAAGAAAACTCAGTATCAAGTAATTCAATTTATTTCGAATAATCGCCTCGGTACATCCAATCTAATTAGAATTTTGAACGAACCTCGATTTAATGAATCGGGATCAATTTATACAGTAATCCTGAAAAAGCAATAAATTCACGCAGAATTATTAGAATATATTATAGAAAACAATCTTTTTGAAAAAATGGGGAGTGACCTTCTCTGCGGGTTTATTATAAAATCAGTTAGTGACATGAATCGAAGTAGCTATAAAAAACTATTAGCGGTTCAGGGTAATGATATTTAAGTAGTAAAAACTCTCAACCTTTGTTATCCACAGTATTTGAAAAATCATTTCATTTTTAAAAAATTTGCTTGGATTCCATTGAAAATCAAGAACTCATTTACTTTTGGTTTAGGGAATCTGATTAGTCTTACAATTTTCTTCGGAATATATATTTTTATGTTTACGACAGGGCAGTTGAAAAATTTGAGTGCGCCTACGATAGATGGAATTACACTCCTTTTCCAGAGTTTCAGTACCGTTGTTACAATAATTTTTGCATCCGCTTTATTGACAATCTTCTTCCGAGAAATAATTTTATTAGTTACTCAAAGACGGATTCTTTTGTATTATTTCACTCCAATTACCAATGAGTGGTGGAAAGGCACCAAGCAGACAATTCCTTATCCCGTTTTTTTGAAACAGATGTCCACGGTCCTACGCTCATGGGCATCTTTTTCGGTTCTCTTCTGAATTGTATTTAATCTATCAAAGTTTGATAATCTGGCATTTCCTCCGTTGTAAAATTCTTATCTCCGACGTGAGCCTCACCCGGACTTTGCCCCAAAAAGGGGGTTTCTTTCGATCCGGCCTATGATTATACGAGCGGGCATGCGATCCGCCCGCCAAACGCTGCTAATTAGATCCGGTTTTCTCCGACATGAAAACCTGACTTTTTCATAAATTATTACCACATCATGAAACCCGAGTAGGGGAAAACTTGCAATCCGGGCTCGTAAAAGGCCCGGATTGTGTGAGGGAAAACTGAGGTTTCCAGAGGTCAGTTCACCGACGGTAACGTCGGAAACACAAATACCTGATCCCGGTTATCGCAAGCACTATCAAGGAGAACGATCACCACACTACTAAGAAAACTTCGCATGGCACCGGTTTATATGCAGCGCATCATTGAGCAGAACATGGAAGAGATCATCAGGATATGTATTCACCGGAAGGTCCGCCGTCTTGCAGTCTTTGGGTCAGCAATTGATGACTGGTTCGATCCCACGAGAAGCGATCTTGATCTCATTGTTGAATTCGAGAAGATGCGACCGGCAGAACATGCTGAACACTATTTCGGGCTCGCTGAGGATCTCGAGCGGTTGCTCAAATGTCAGATCGATCTTGTGGAACCGGAACCGATACGGAATCCCTACTTCCGCAAGTCACTTGAAGCGACGCAGGTCGAGATCTATGCTGCCGCATGAAACAAAGAAATATTTTTTTGATATTGCCGAAGCCTGTGAGCTGATAATGCAATTCACTGCCGGCAAATCGCTTCCCGATTACCAGAACGATTTATTGCTGAGATCCGGTGTTGAACGGCAGCTTGAAATTATTGGCGAAGCTCTCAGTCAGGCAATTAAACACGATCCATCAGTCGCCGAATTGATCAGCAGTTCATCGAGAATTATTCCTTTTCGTAACCGGTTGATTCACGGGTATGCAACGATTTCAGACAATGTTGTCTGGGAGGTTCTAGAAACCAACCTGCCCGTTCTTGCCCGGGAGGTAAAAGACCAACTGGAAAACGCAGGGGAATGATCTTCGGTTACCAGGTGACCGTCTCCAGACTTTTTGTCAACACGTTTTGATCCTCAGAAATAGTGAGTCCCTTGCGGGGTGAAAAGTAAGGGGTATCTCAGGATCACTGGCCCCCGACGATGACCCGGAACCCGCCATAGGCCTACGTTTCCTATCGAACGGCATCGGCTTGTCCTTCATGGCCGGGTTGCTCATCGCCATATCCTGCATGACTTTTTTATTGATCTTGTCGCGCTCGGCTTTCGACTTGTAGACAACGAACGCGAAGACAATGGTCTCGCCCTCTTTTGCCTTCGCCATCTTCGGAAACGTAGACTCGAGGTCATCGCCAACGCACTCGAAATATTCAAGGGTATCGTACTTCTTCCAGTGTTTCTCCCCCATCTTTGCCATCTTCCGGTTTCCGCAAGCTTCCCGTCCGGAACAACGAGAACAAATCCATCAACGTATTGCATCAGTCGCAATCCTCCGCTGGTTTTCATCTCCATCTCCTTTCGCCAATATTAAACATTATCTTCACTGATGCGTTTCGCCGCACGGTGTATCGATTATCCCTGGATCATCTCATCACGAGCGATCGTGACTTTTCCCGGATTGATATATCGGTCGTTTCAATCGTAAATTCAGGTTCCTGAAGAGTACGAGCCGATGAAGTAAGGGCAGTCAATCGCAAAAACAATCTTCCTTTCAGGTTTTTTTAAAGAAATTTTTTCAAAGAAAAATTATCCGGAAAAATTTTCTGATACCGTATCTCAAAAAAATTTCCGGGCGAGAAAAAAATTTCAAAAAAAATCCGGGAACAAAAGGGTGATTACCGAAGAACCCAGCGGATCAGGTCAGCGAGTCCTTATCAGCCTGGAAGATCGATTCTTCCTCGGCTTTGTTATCGGTCATGTCCGTCCCGATGGAAAACATCCCGATAACCTCGCCGTTTTCATCGCAGATCGGTTTGTTGCTCCAGCGTATCCAGACCCGCTTCCCGTCCTTTGTTATATTCTCGTTCTCATTGGCCGTGTAGCTCTCGGGATGCGTGAGGATATTTTTTATCATGTAATCGAGATCGCGTTCCGTACCCGATTCCTTATCCGGGACGATGGTCCCCACTAGCGGTTTCCCGATAACTTCATCGTGCGCAAAACCGAAGAACCGGTGGCCGTATTCGTTGAAGAAGGTAATTTTTCCCGTCTTGTCCCACTTCAGGATAATCCGGACCGGCTCCCCGCGCTCCCCGCGCTGTTTCACGACTGCCTTCTTGAGCTGATCGGTATTGGTCAGGTTGGAGGAGACGATGAAGACCTGGTTTTTCAGGCTGTAGATCTTGATTTTTTTCCCCTTGACGCTGTACCGGGTCTTCGCGATCTCCAGGATCCCGGCCTTGATGAGATTCTCGATATGGTACTTGGTGGCGTTTAAGGAGATGTCGAGCCGCTTTGCAATTCCTGAGAGACTGAGCTGTCCCTCCGTTGCCAGAATCTGGACGACAACGCCGGCAGTCTGGTGGGAGATCGCCCGTACGATATTCTGCGTTCTCTCGTTACCGGACTCTAAGAAAACAACATCCCCTGCGGTACCGGCCCCTCCTTCCGCAGCAGGTTTTGCTCCCGCGCCGCAGGGAGATTCACGCGAACCGGGCGACAGATGAAAATCGCCGGCTCCTCTTACGTGCTTGTTTTCTTCGTACATACAACATCGTTCGCTTGTTCGGTCTGGATCATGGTGTCGTGCAATACGGCAGGAGATTTTTTAATGATTCCTGCGCCGGGATTCATATTCCCGGGGTGAAGCCTGCAAACCGCACCGGAGCTTCCGGGGGTAACCGGCTGTCGTGAGCTCCGGTATTTCACCGGGTCGCTCTGATGCCGGCACGGGCATTCCCGATCTTCATTAATAACGATAATTATCCAACGGTTAATAAAAAATTGTTTCGATTCATCACTGCTGATTCGCTCCTGTTTTCGGTACACCTTCAATGCACGGATCGGATCCCGTACGTTGATGGGATTCATCGTCTGCAGCACAGGTCTTGGGAGAGTTGATCTGTGTAATCGACAAGTACTCCCGTGAACAGATGAATCCACCGTGGAGGAGAACCCGGCCCGCCCGAGGCCCCCCCAAAAAAATCAGGAAGAAAAATTATACATTCCCCAGCGGCGTCTCGTTTGTGCCAAGGAAGTACAGCGTGTTCTCGCCGTACTGGACCGGTGCATAATGGGACCTGATGTGGGTGAGGTTCTTGAAGCGCACCAGCTACGAACCGTTGATCTGCCCGGCCATCCGGACAGAAACCGGCTGGGGTGTCAGCGGGTCAATGGTTCCCACAACGAGCATGGTATCTTTCTGAATTCCGGAGAATCCGTCCCAGCTTCCGTTCCATACAAGATTTGCCTGTGCCTCGACCCGGATCCGGCGGTCTGGTTGGGATTGTCTGCATTCTCCCTGAGTGTGTCGTACAAAGCGCTTCCCTCCGTGTGATCGATGACCCGCTGCTGGGCGGTCGATGAACCCACGGACGCACCGTACACGTGCATGCTGTCGTACCCGAGCGCGGTGATCATCCCGGCGGCATCGTCCGCGTACAACGGGATCGTGGGCGTGGCATTATTGGTGCTGATGTACCCCATGCCCTGGTGGTCATAGGTGTACACGTGGTACTTCGATGAGAGGATGCCAAGGAATGTCTGGTTCCCCGGAAGATCCGAATTATCAGTACGCGAGCCGGATCCCGTTGACCTCTTTGTACTGGACGGGTGTTTTTGCGATCGAGACCGGTGCCGGCAGGGTCGGCTGGGCAGGCAGCACGCACGTGGACTGGCTTGCTGCGGGAGTGCCCGTGCATCCTGCCAAGAAAACCAGGCAGGCGATGACGGTAAGGATAAGGATGATCGGTTTTGTCTTCATGATCGGATGACCTTCTGTTGTTTTTGCTGATTTCCCCAAGTCTCCTTTTTAGAATCCGGGAAGAATCCAGATAAAGTCTTTGAAATTGGTTCGATTCGGAGGAGATGAGGACATCAGCCCCCAGCTGCGTCTTTCGCATCTGTCCCGGATGCATGGCTGCGAAAAAGATCATGTTCGCGTAAACAAAACCGGACCGGGGAGCCCGGGAAATTTTTCTCTCTCCCGCAAAAAAACGGAACGCCGCACCGGTGAAACGTACGGGATCTGCGGTTGTGTCATGGGCGGACCACGTGAACGCCGGATGATCTGCGGGAGGCTTCCCGCGGTCTCCGGCCGTCTCTCCCCGTTCCCCCTGTTTCGGATGCAAATCCGCGAAAACCCCAAAAGACCCGGGGCCGGAAACCCTGCGCGGGTTGAACGAAGATTTCCCGAGTCTGGCCGCAGGATCGTTTGGAACGGTTTCATATATTTTCGGCTGTCCAACTATCATTGAACGACCGGTACTGCAGAGACCCCGGGTCTTGTAGGTTCCGGGTCCGGATGGAGAACCATGGACGAAGATCACGAGAAGATGGCAAAAACCTTAAAGACGTTCAGCCCCCTGATGGTGCAGAACCCGTACTACGGCATACCGACATTCTATGGCATCCCGTTCTAGGAGACATTCCGGGATCTGGACATCGCGCTCATCGGCGTTCCGTTCGATTTCGGCATTACCAACCGGAGCGGAGCCCGGATGTGCCCCCGGGAACTGCGGAACTAGTCCCGGATGGTGGGTGCCTATAACCACTGCACGCAGAGCACGCCCTGTGCCACGCACCGGATCGCCGATGTCGAGGATGTGCCGCTCAAAACCACATACCAGCTTGAGGTGGCCCTGCACGACATCGAACAATTCTACCGGGACGTCGCATCGTGTGGTGTCGTTCCGGTAACCACCGGAGGCGACCACTCCATCACCTTCCCGATCCTCAAAGGGCTCGGGACAGAACAAGCCGGCCTCATCCACTTCGACTCCCACTGCGATACCGCCCCGCCGATTCATGGCAGCGGCTTTGCCCGCGGCTCACCGATGCGCAACGCGGTTGAGTCCGGGCTCATCGATCCGGAGCGTTCCATCCAGATCGGGATCCGTGGATCCAGCGAATCCCTGTGGCAGTTCTCGTACGAGAAGAACATGCGGGTCATGCACATCGAGGAGTTCTACGAACTGGGCTGGAAAGCAGTGGTCCGGGAGATCCGGGAACTGATGGGGGATGCCCCCGTTTACCTCTCATTCGACATCGACAGCCTCGACCCGGCGTTTGCCCCGGGGACCGGGACACCTGAAGTGGGCGGCATGTCCAGTTTCGAAGCGCTCCAGACACTCCGGGGGTTCAAAGGCTTAAACATCATAGGCGGCGATCTCGTGGAGGTCTGCCCGCCGTACGATCACGCGGGTATCACGGCTCTTGCCGGGGCAACGATCCTCTTCGAGATCCTCTGCCTTGCAGCGGAATCGCCGGGATAAAGATTACCGGAATTTTTTTCGGGGTACATCCCGGCCGAACGACCGGATCGTTTCCCTGTCGTATCGCATCGGGAGTGTCCGCTCGCGTTCGCCGGCAGGAGCCGCCCCCTTCCTGGAGATCCGGCCTGGCAGTTCGCTGAGCAGTTTTTTAAAATTTTTACGGATTTTTCCGGATTAACTTTTTTTCCGGATCAAAATGAGGCAAGGATAACGATGCAAAGGAAATTTTGTGTTTCAGAAAATTTTTGTCCGGGATGTTCCAAAAAAAAGGATCAGGAAAAATATGTCGGGAAAGATGGGCTGAGTAAAAAGTGTCCGAAAAAAATTGGTTTATACCAATCCGGAAAACCCGTGTGATCAAGTGACTGCTCTTTCCGGCTTCTGCTGGTTCCCCTGGGCCCCCGTGTTTCCGATCCGGGAAGGCCCGGATCTTTACAAAACTGCACGCACACAGGGCCTGGCTCTTCCTGTTCCTTTCCGGCCGGTCTATCCCTTCGAGCAGAAGTACCCCACGCCAAGGTGGTACCGGGCGAAGATCTTGCAGCCTACGCAGTAGCACCGGACTTCTTTCTTCTCCCCGGGCACGAGGACTGCCCGTGTGCGCAGAAGAACTCGGTCGGTTGGTACTTCTCGTAGTGGTGCGTCTTGTAGCTCGGGCAGATCGTGCAGTACTTCCTGCAGACCTCACGATTCTCTTCCGTGTCATCGACAACCGTCTTTCCCTTGGGTATCATATGCGGGTGTGGGAAGTCTGACGATACAAAACTTCCGGTCTCCCCGATAAAAAAAATTTAAGAGCTCTTCGGAGGAATTGCAAGCAGGTTGTCCGGGTCGCCCGCCTCTTTTTTCTGGAGCGACCTGCCGAGCAGTGCTGCGACGAGGGCGGTGATCACGATACAGCCGAGAAGGATCGTTATGCCGAGGGATTCCGGCAGGGTGACTGCAAAGATAATGAATATCGGAAGCAGACCGATGGCAATAATCTTTATCTGGTTCTCGGTAACGGTCATTTCAGGGACGCTCCTTTTCGGAAAAGGAAATCTTTACTCCGGTTCGTTCCGGGAACCGATATGCGTTTCGGGATGAACGTACGCGTGAAAAACGGTACCGTGCAGACAATGGATCCGGCCGGTCCCATCCATCATTCACCTGACGGTGGCAGTCTCCAGCCCCGGGGATTGATCCGCAGGATCCCCTCGCGAACCGGATTCCAAAAAGCTCCGGCGCAATTTGCGATCGATATGGGAATGCCATCATCGGGACCGGGACAGGAAAGCATTGCAACCAGAGAGGCAGGCTTGCGAAGAAAAATTCCCGTGGTACACGCGGGCAGGTATAACAGGATCCGGGCCCGGAAGTGTACCTGCTGGCGGTCCCGGATTACCCGGAACAGCTGTTCGCGATCCTAGGTACTGCTCTTGTCCATCAACGGGGAGAATTCCCTATTAAACATAATTTCGGTATTAGTGCTGGCGGTGAGTGGAAAAAGTGTGGCGGTTATTCCGGTGAAAAAGTTAATCAGGATTTTTTGCGGCGGACAACAAGGTAAGTAATTCCCGCAGCCCCGATCAGGAGGAGAAGGAACAACGTGGTGAACGATTTTCTTTCAAAGGAGCCGGATGAACCATCTGCCGGGGACCGGCTGCCTGCATTGTTTGCGGGTAGCTGCAGACAGTCTTCCATTTCTTCCCGAATCTCCTTTGCCCCGATGAGCGTCACATTTCCGATGACGACTTCGGGCACCCCTTGGGGAGACGGGATGCCGGCCACCGCGTTTACCGCTGAATAGATCTGCTGGTTCGTGGCATTGTGATAGATCTCAAGCCGGTGGATGGGGACCCCCGGGTATTTTTCTGCCATGCTGTCGATAAACAGCATGACTTCATGGCAATGCGAGCATTCTTCACCGTAAAAGAACCAGACCGCACGCGGGTCATTCGACAAGACCGGTGCGGGGGTGACAAGGGGCGAAGTCACGTTGGGGTGAATGTTGAAGTGGGCGTTCGCCTTCACCGGGGTATCTCCCGGATATTTTGCTGCAAAGTAATATTCCCCTTCTATCCATACTATCCCATAGCTTCCATCGTCGAACTTCGGGTCGGTTATGTCATTGAGCGGGGTGATGAAGGGCGTGCTGAAGGTATTGTTTTCTTCCGGTTCGCGGGAAATAACGACCGTGTCTTCCCGGTACCACCGGGGCGGGGGATTCTTTCGGTGATCGAGCAGAGTACAATATATGCCAATTTTCACGCTCTCACCGGCAGGAATGTTTGTCGTTCCGGTAATGACGAACGTATCATTCAGGTGTCTGTCCGGTACCGGATCGAGATGGATCCAATGGTCCGTTCGGCTGGTATCGAGCGCGCGATCGGGGGATGACGCTGCACAGAGTCCTGTACCGGTCACGGAAAGAATCAGGAATGCAAACACTGCGAGGGGGAAATATCTCATGGGTTCACCTGGTACGAAAGAAGGCCGGAGATGTAGTGCTCCCTCCTCTTTGAATGGAAAATGTTCGTACTTCATGCATCCGCGACAATCCCGGAAAAGCCTGGGGAAATCGCCGGGCCTATCCGTGATACCGGGGGGCGATCCAGCGGGATGGCAGGGTATACATAATTTCGGAGGGGCGCTGTATTAGCGCTGGTGATGGATGAAAAAATGGTGGCGGTTATGCGTCTGATATCAAGTCCCCGGATGAATTGCAGAATTTCCGGAAGTTCGCCCCATCTGGCAAACTCCTGATTTTTTCTGTAACGCTGGGGAACCTAGGGGTGACCGGAAAAATTACAATTTCTCTGGCCCGGTGCTCGGCGGGGAGATCATGTTGAAGAACAGGTAGATTATCCCTGATACCAGGACTATCTCAAGGAAGAGCGATACAGATAACACCCACGGATAAGCAGCAGAGTTACACTGGTACATCACGTCCTGCAGCCCCTGGTTTCTGATGAGTGAATCCACGATATCCCCGATCAAAAAAGGGGACCCTGGTACCGAAATGGGGCCACGACGACCCGATTCTCATCTCCCCGCCGGAAAGAACCATGTATGCCATACAGATGATGCCGGCAAATGATGCAATGGTCAGGATAAACCAGGTACTGGTGGTGTTATCACCCCGGTCAAAGAATGGGAAAAAGGTGAGTACTGCAAACGTGTTTATAGGAATACCATGAGGAAAAACAGAATTGTATTGCCGGTCGTATTGCCCCAGGGCGGGAGTGATATGAAGAGACAACAAATTCCCGCGATCAGGATGAGCGGAAGCCAGAAGGGTACCGGGTTCCGGATCTTTTTCAGGACTGCGTACAGCTGGGACGGGATAATAAACAGGAATGCAACCGCTATCAGAACGAGTGACCAGAAGATACTGTCCCCGGACATACTCAAAAATCAGATATTGGGAAGGATAATACCGGCGATGAGTGAAAAAATGGTGGCGGTTATTGCAGCAGGCAGCTTTTTCTTGCAGGGCCATTATTGAAATTTGTCAGCGATTAAATCAACTGGATTTCTTGAACCGATTATTTTCACTGGAACACCCTCATTTGTCAGGATCGCGATGCGGTTGTTGAACGTATCGGCAACGATGACGTTTCCACCCGGTGCAACCTCAACGCCAAAGGGGCGACTGAAGCTGACGGGAAATATCTCCATTGTTCCTCCTTTCCATTCATCGAGGAAATGTCCTGTGGAAGTAAATTTTTGAATCCTGTCATTTAAACTGTGCTCGACAAAAATCGTCCCATCTGATGTGACCGCAACTCCGCACGGGCCGGAAAAATTGCCGGAACCGGTTCTCCACGTGGACTCGCTGGTCCCCGTCTTCCAGCGGAATCCTCCCGTGCTATTAAAAGAAATCAAGCGGTCATCCTCTAAATCCGCAACAACGATCTCACCATTCCGGTCAACGGCAACACCGTCCGGCCAGAAGAATAAATAACTATCAAGTTCGTCGTCCGAATCCCATGTACTCACAATCTGTCCATCTGTTTTAAGAGCCCACCTTCCCTCCTTCCGGCTTCGTATGCATTAAATGCATGTTAATTTCCCTGTACATCCGCAAACGGCGCAGTTGCTCCCCATTTATGTTTGAACGTCCCGTTCTGGTCAGAAATCTGGATCCGTCTGTTATGGAGTTCGGTGACAACCACATCTCCATCCGGTGTAATTGCAATATACCGCGGTGAATCTAACTCCCCATCTCGGAATCCCTCTGAACCCCAGGTCCGTATGAATGTGCCATTCCCCTCAAAAACCTGGATACGGTTGTTCCAACTGTCGACAACAAAAATATCCCCTTCATCCGATACAGCAACTCCCAGGGGGCTCCTGAATTCTCCTGTCCCATTGCCTTTTGATCCAAATGCAGAGATGAAGCTGCCGGATGCATCAAAGATCATTATCCGGTTATTGAGGGTGTCCGCGACAACAATTCTGCCATCCGGAGCAGTGGCAACGTCGAACGGGTGTTCGAAGGTTACCTGTCCGGGAACAAGTCCAAACCAGAAGAGGATAGATAGAACACAGAGAAGGCCGATGATAGCTCCCCCAAAAAATACCAGGATTTTCAGGATATTTTTTGGTCATACGTATCTGGTAATCTCTTGGGACACAGGAAGAAGGTTATGTTAGGTAAATTTTTTTTGCAGTCACGGGCTGGACTGGGTTAAAGCAGATTAAAACGGGCAGCGTCCCCGCCGGGGATCCCCACCTTCGCAGTCAAGAAATGGCTCTGGCCCGATGTTGCATTGATGATGCTAGAGCGTGGGGCCCTGATACCCCTCAGTCCCATCCGCATGCGGCTGCGGTCTGAAGAATCAGTTCCGGCAGATTCCCGGATCCGATTCACCCATCCCCGTCAGCCGGGAACCGGATCGCACTTCATCCTGCAAAAAAAGGAAATTGTCCGGGTCTAATCGTTGGCCCAGAAGATCTGGTTATTCTGCGGATCATAGACCCGTGTAATCCCCTCGGTGCGGTTGTGGGCGATGGTGCAGCCATAGGGGACATCATAGCCAAACATACGGTGTCCCGGGCTCAGCGGGGCATCGACAATAATCCTGGGAGTGGTATCATCCTGGATTCTTAAACTGGAGGCTGCTGATGCCTCCGGAATCTGCGGTGAAGCGGCCAGTTCGCGCACTCCTCCCACATCCCGCCCGGTCTTCAGCCCCGGAAGTGTTCGACCCGGAGAAGCAGGCGGATTTTCTTATAGCGTTCGAGCGCCCGTTCCAGCTCCGGAATAAGGTTGCCGGTATAGTCCTCATCACTCAATTCACCGGTAAGGCGAACGGCGAGGATATTTCCGCGTTCCGCGAGTTTTTCAATCATGGGCCTTCCATCGGCTCCCGGGTTTATTATCATTTCTCCGCCCGGTTCGTTCCGGTTTTTTCCGGAAAGATTCCCGGAACGGGAAGATGCACGGTGAGCTGCCGCTGATGCTTTTGATCCGGTGAGGAAATCATTCCGGGAAAATGGCATGGCGAGTGGTCTTAAGGCCGCTTTCTTAAGAATAAGGGATCGGGAGATTTTGGAGATCGATTTCGAATATCGCTTACGGGAGCGGCTGTCATGCTGCGCCGGCCACCCGTCAGGACCATTGCAATCCAGTTCCCGGATGCATCTGCTGAGTTCAATGCGACAGAGATCCCGGCAGAGAAAAAGATGGAAAAAATAGGAAAAAATTTTGTGACCCTGCCCGGACTGGGGATCCTACGGTCCTGCGACCGAGAGCGTGCTGTTGATCACGAGATACTGGCCTTTCTCCCGGGTATAGGCAGGCCATGTGAGATCCATCTCGCCGTTCGGGTTCCCGGTCTTTGCAAACCAGGTCCAGAGATCCACTGTGTTTGCGGCTACCGCCGGATCCGGCCACACCTGTGAATCCCCCACCATAGAAAAAGACCATGACCGGAAGTTTTTCGCCGGCACCCGTTGCGGGAGTCCAGACATTGAGGTACAGGCAGTCCTCGCTCATGTTCAGGGCCGGAGTTCCCGGCGATGGGGCAGCTCCGGCTTTTTCTGCCTGCGGGCAGGTCTCCGAATATTCCTTTACCTCTTTCACGCCGGTCCAGGGCTGGACGGGTGCGGGTGGTCTCCACCGGAGCTCCCCGGTCGGGGGAGCGGCAAACGGTATCCCGTGGTAGACCCGGATATCGTCCTGGTTAATCCCGGCGACTTGCCCGGCATCGGTCCGGACGATCGCAGTGCCCGGCTCAGCGGATGGCCCGGATGCTATGCCGGTCGTTGTTGCCGGTGTGACCGGTGCTCCGGTCTTTTGAACCTCGGTGCATCCGGAGATGAGGGGTGCCGAAATGACGATCAGTACGAGAAGACAGCTGCTCTGTTTTTTCATCGGGAATCACTTTGTAATTGATTCCAATCCGTTGTCCGGGCTAAAGAATATTCCCTGCAGATTTATCCGATGGAAAACCCGGGTCATTGACGGGAAAAATTCCTACGAAATTTCCTCCGTCCTTCTTTTAAAAAATCTGTCCGGATTTCCCTGGCAGACACCGACCCCTGGCGAAAATTATATCCCTCTGTGTGGCTTGATGGGAAGCATGGCCGATCTGAAAGAACCAACCGTACTTCTTGAAGGCGTCCGGGTGGAAGTCCTTCACTTCAAATCCCTTGACCTGCTGGTGAAGATCAGGGTCCGGACCCTCAATCCCATCGCAGCGACGCTGCAGGAGCTCACCTTTTCGCTCATGTTCCATACCAAAAATCGTGAGGGGGCAATCACCTCCGGATAGACCGGACAGCTCGAGAGCCCCGCAAACAACAGCGTCGATGCGAGCGTTCCTGTCACCACGAACAATTCGGCACTCATAGGCGCAGTGGCTTCCCTGGTCGAACGGGGAACGCTGAAACTGGAGATCTGGGGGAACGTGGTGATCGAGCACATCGTTGCCAACTGGGCGTTCCCGTTCTCAAAGATCGTGGATCTTACCAAGGATGAGGTGATCGATACGGTCAGCAGGAAGGTCATGGAAAAAGTCCGGTACTCTTTCCCGGAACGCTAAAAAAAAAAGATTGCCGGTGATGATCGGTAACGGGTCGGAAAGCGACCGCTGCGATGCCGGGATGATTTTTGCCCCGAGAAGGATTGCAAAGATCCCGACCGGGACGTTGATGAAGAAGATCCAGTGCCAGGAGAGGTCCTGGTTCAGGATTCCCCCGATGGTCGGCCCGATTGCAGTGCCGAGTGCCGCAAAGAGCATGATGATGCTCATCGCCTTCCCTTTCAGTTCTGCCGGGATGTATGCGGCTATCATTGCGGCAGCGAGGGAGGTGATCATCGCACCGCCCACTGCCTGGAACATCCGGCTTATGACGAGTGCGGGAAATCCCAGCAAAAACTCCGGCAGGAAGCCGCAGGCAAACGATCCAACGGTGAAGATTGCAAAACCGGAGAGGAAGATCTTCTTGTACCCGATAACATCCGAGATCTTCCCGAAGACAAGCAGGCAGCCCACCATCACGAGCAGGTAGGAAGTCGAGATCCAGCTCACGGTCGTGGTGGAGACGTTGAAGGCTTCCGATATCGAAGGAAGTGCGATATTGACAATCGTACTGTCAAGGCTTGCCATGAAGGTGGCAAGCGAGATGGAGAGGATGAGGAGGGTAAAGTTTTTCCCGCTCCTGAAGTTTTCCGGATTTTCCATCCCGGAAGGTGGATGATGATACCGGATGAGGATTACGGAATAGATCCGTTATCCTTCACTCACCAGTTTTTTCCGCTGTTCCGCCATCGTCACACATGCACGGGCAGGGGGAATCCCTCCAACCCCCGGCAAACTCCGCGAATCCTGCTTTTCAAAGAATCCGTTCTACCCCCGGGACTTCCCGGATGAGATGGGCAAGGATGAATGAGCCGCAGATGGTCAGGAAGAGCACTATCGCAAATTTTGCGAGCTGGGGAAGAGCGATGCCCACCATGGCAAGGGAGAGGAAGATGAGGACGACCGGGTGGGTAATGTACACGGTATAGGAGTCACCGGCCCCTGCCGGTTGAGCCCTGTTGAGAATGCCCAGAGCATCGCGGGGACGATCATGACGCAGGCCATCTGGTCCCAGAAGGCATAGGCTATTGCCTGCCAGTGGAATTCTCCCAGCATCGGTGTCAGGCCGTCCAGTGAGCTGGCAACGAGGAAAAGGAAGAGTGGCTGGATCGCGAACAGGGCGGCGGCACCAAGAGCGCACATCTTTTCTGTGCGTGCGGGAATGACATCGAACCAGGAATTCCGGGCTGCGTAGATACCGATGATAAATGCTGCGATGTACTGGGGGAAGAACGGGGGTTGGAACGTGAAATACCAGCTTGTCCCTATGGGCAGGAGAAGATCCGGACTATGGCGGTGACAAGTCCGAGGATGAGGCCGAGCGCGAGGATTGCCTGGAATCCCGGGAAGGGGCGTTGCGGTTGTTCAACCCCGGGTTTCACCGGAAGGAGCCGGGTCCAGATGAGGTAGGCGGTGGTTGCTACGAGGAGGAAGAGGACAAACCACATCGAACCGAGTTGGAGGCCGTGAAACGGGACAAAATACGAGACCCAGAATTCAACCGGCGAACCGGGGGAATTCTCGGTTCCTGCCGCGATAAGGTACCGGAGAAAGGGAGCGATGAGGAGGATCCAGACCGCGAGCGGGATACCGAGCCGGATAATGTGATCGTGGAAAAACTTCTACCTTCCCTTGCGCATGAGCGATCCCGGGACAAAGTACGCGGATATGAGGACAAAGAAGCCCATGAAAAACGACTGGTTCAGTGCATCGAGAACGATAAGGATAAACGGCATTACCGGACCATCCCCCAGATCGGTGAAGAACCAGCTGCCGGGGCCTCCGTACGTGATCGATGTGTGCGTGGCGATGACAAGGCATATCAGGAGTATCCGGATGTTATCGATGTAAAGGAGCCGTGAACCTTTCTCCTTTCCGGACGTTTCGGTACCCGTAATCATGGATAAAAATTTTCTGATCCGCATGGTATTTATGCGTGGTCAAACGGTTCTTATGGAGGGTCGGGCGGATATGGAGGTTCCCGCGGAAGTCCGGATCCGGTCAAACGGAAAAAAATCCGGTTTTTGCATTTATCCGCCCATGCCCGGTTCTTAACGGCAATGACGGCAACAACCGGCAGAAAACGGTAAAAACGATAAAATTTTTTTCGGGAGCGACAATCCGGAAAATAAAAAAAGTGCTTGGGATTTCGTGTAGGTGTCTTGCTGACAAATCAGCCGGTTATCCGGTCCGCCATTGCCTTGCCGGCATCGAACGCAGCCTCAAGCTCGTTTCCGTCCGGCACATATAGGACTTCCTGCGAACCGACAACCGTGAACCCGGCAGTTCTGAGTTCATCGGCAACCATCTTCACCGCACCGCCTTTGCCGCCCATCGATCCGAACGTAAGCGCGAAACGCTCACCGGTCCGGTTGAAGTGGAGCCCCCTGAGATAGTAGAGGAGATCGCCGATACTCGGGTACGGCATATCGTTGATGGTTGGGACTCCTACCATGATCGCTTTTGAGTCGAGGATGTGCTTGACGATCTCGGATCGCTCATCCTCGTGCAGGTTGAAGAGCTTCACTTCGCAGCTCCCGGCAATCACTCCCTCGGCAAGCCCGTGGGCGAGTATCTTTGTCGAGCCGTGCATGGTGTCGTAGATGATCGTCACCTTGTTCTTCCTGCCCGAGCCGGAGGCCCACCCTACATATGCGCCGAGAACTTTGCCGGGATCTGTCCAGATCTGCCCGTGGGAGGGAGCGATCATCTTCACCTTCTCGATCAGGCCAAGGCCGGTGAGTTCTTCTGCCTTCTTTAAAAAGAGTGGCGTTAAGGGAACGATAAGGTTTGCATAGAACTTCTGCGTCGCATCCATCAGGATATGTTCGGGGATCTCGGTATCAAGCCTCTTTGCGCAGCAGAGGTGCTGGCCGAACGCGTCGTTCGGGAAGAGGATTCCTTTCTCGGCATAGAGCGTGAACATCGAATCGGGCCAGTGGAGGAGCGGCGCCTGTACAAATGCGAGGGTCTTTCCCCCGAGATCGAGCGTCTCACCGGTCTGAACGTGATGGAAGCCCGCGCCTTTGAGTGCCGGGAAATGCCGGAGCAGGCCCTTCTCTGCAATCTCCGTGCAGTAGATCGGTGCCTTCGGAAACTTTTTGTGGATCTCGACAAGGGCGCCGGAGTGATCCTTCTCGACATGGTTCTGGACGATGATATCGATCTCTTCCTTCTTTCCTTCCTTTGCAAACGCGTCGGCAATCCGGGCCCACATCTGGGCAGAGTGGCCGGGATAGACGTTGTCGATCAGGGCGGTCTTTTTCCCGAAGACAAGGTAGCAGTTGTAGGACGTTCCGTCAAGGGTGTACCCATGATATGTTCTCAGGTCCCAGTCGAGAGACCCAACCCAGTACACACCGTCAGCGATCTTATAGGATTCTGCTTTCATGACAATCACATTGTTCGTAACTATGCGAATGTTCTATTGTATGCGAACAATATTTAAAAATCTTGCGAGCCACACTACTGTATATGAAACAGCGGCGGGAACCGGAGACCGGTCAGGAAAACGATGTCCGGCTCTTCTCGACCCGGGATTCGGTTGTTGCCATTGACAGCCCGGTCAAGATCCAGATCCTCCGGCTCGCTGCCGAAGGCTCGGTCCCCTTCGACCGGATCGTGGAGGAGACGAAGAAAGCCAAGTCCACGATATCCGTTCATCTCCGGGATCTCGAACGATTGGGGCTCGTGACCGTGCGCCCGGATCCGGTTGACAGCCGCAAACGCGTTGTCGCCCTTTCCTCTGCTCCCATCGGCTCGCTGACCACAGCTGACCGGCACGCAAAAATCCCGGAACGCGTCCACCGGCATGAAAAGTCCGGCGAACCATTCCGCGAGGAGGACATCGTCTCCTTCTTCCGGTACTGCGTGCGGGTATTCCGTACCCGGGCGATGGTCATGGGGATCAACCTCAATCCGGTGCTTCGAGAGACCGGTGCGGAAGTGGGAAGGGTACTTGCACCCAGAGTCGCCGGGAAGACGGTTGATGACGTAGTACGCCGGATGGATGCGTTCTGGCAGGCTCATGGGCTCGGTGTCATAACCCTGAGTGAAACCCGGCCGCTCACGCTCGAAGTCCGCGGTTGTTTCGAGTGCGAAGATCTCCCGGTCACCGGCCATGGCGCCTGCGCATTCGATATCGGCGTCCTCACTGCGATCTTCTCCCGTCACATCCAGGCCCCGGTCACGGTAACCGAGGAGCTGTGCTATTCATCCGGTGACGACCGGTGCATCTTCGTGGTCACGGTACCGGACCGGTAGACGGACGATTACCTGAGTGAACTTTTTTTATTTTTCTTTGAAAGAATTCCGGTAGTCCGGTATTATTTTCGGGAAATCTGCCACCGTTTAAAAAAAATCCGGAGGATTATTTTTCCCCGGCACCGGAAGTCCGGTGTACGCTTAACCCGCGGCTGCAAAATCATAGCCGGTCAGGAAATCATCGCCACAGATCTCGCAGCCCCGTAAAAGTACCTGGTCTTTCTTGCTATTGTACCGGTAGATGGTGACCCCTTTGCATCCGCATCCTCCGGTAAGTTCACGGTCTTTGAGACCGCATTGTCGATATGTTTCTGGAACACTGCCTGCATCCGGACGTGGTGATCCGCGGAGATCACCGGGGCTGTTCTGTACAGCTCTTTCACATTATCGGGAACCGGGGATGATGCGAGGGTCCCGGTACGTTTCACCTGCGCAAGGATCCTCGCCGGATTGGATTGTCCCTAAGTACTCTTGCAGGAGCGGGCGAACGAGCGGGACCGGGCGGTTGCCGATCCGCCGGGTGCACGCAAGGGAGAAGAGGGGTTCGATCTCGGAGCTCGTGTCCGCGATGAGAAGGAGCGATCCGGTCGGTGCAATTGTTGTCACGGTTGCATTGCGCCGTCGTATAGACGCTCCGGTCGATCGCCGGAAACAAGCCTTTCTTCTCTCCCTGTTTACGGGATTCCCTCTGTCCCTCCCGGGCGATGAGCTCCATGGTGCTATCGGCAAATTCCAGTGCCTCGTTGGATTCGTACGGGATACCCGTGAGAATAAGTGCATCGGCAAGGCCCATGATGCCGAGACCGATCTTCCGAGTCAGCAGGGTTTTGTCCCGGATCTCCGGGACCGGAAACCGGTTGGTATCGATAACCGCGTCCAGGAACCGGACCCCAAGACGAACTGTGGCCAGGAGCCTCTCCTCATCGAGCTCCCCCTTCGCGATGCACCGGGCAAGGTTGATACTCCTGAGATTGCAGCTCTCGAACGGGTAGAGCGGCAGCTCACCGCAGGTTTTTGTCGCCACCATGGGACCAAGGCCCGGTGTCGGATTTTTCTCGTTGATGGTATCGAGGAATAATACCCCGGGATCCCCGGTCTGCCACGCGGCCGAGCAGAGAGCATCCCAGAGTTCCTGAGGTTCGATGCTCTTTTTTACCGAACTGTCCCGGGGGTTGACGAGATCGTAAATCCTGCCATGTTCGAGGCAGTCGAAGAATTTTGCATCAAAGCCAACCGAGATATTGAAATTGTCGAGCCCGCCTTTTGTCTTCGAGAGAATAAAATCCATGATATCCGGGTGGGAACTCGCAAGCACCGCCATGTTGGCACCCCGTCGCTTACCTCCCTGCTTCACGGCATTTGTCGCCTCGTCATACACCCGGATAAAGGGGATCGTGCCGCTTGCCACCCCGAGATTCGAAGAGACCGGTTCCCCCGCCGCTCTGGTGAATCTGCGCCATGGTCGCAAGCGTGGAGAAAATTCCCTGGAGCGAATCCTCGACCGGCAGGACAAAACATGCAGAGTGCTGTCCGTTTGGTGTGTCGGCGTTCATCAGGGTCGGGGTGTTGGGCACAAACAGCAGCTCTTCCATCATCCGGAAGAATTCTTCGGTATGGGGTGTATCGATCGCTCCTGCCACCCGGCGAAAGAGATGTTCCGGTGTCTCACCGGGAAGCAGGAACCGGTACTCCAGCAGGGATTTTGCAACAGGTGTCAGGTCCATAGCGCTCCTGAAAGGCGGTGTTTGGGTAAAGGGCGTATATAAATTATCGTGATCGTTTGTCAGTCGACACGGAATGACGCGTGCCGGAAAAAAAGAGAAGAAATTTTTCTAGCGTCGGACGCAGAAATATCCGCCACGGAGATGATGCTTTGTAAAGAGTTCGCAGGCCGGGCAGAAGCAGCCGATCTCCTTCATATCTCGGGCAGTTGAAGTTCCGCGCGAGCAGAAGAGTTCGTCCGGCTGGTACTTTTCCAGCGAGTGGCGCTTGTAGTTCTGACATCGAGTGCAGTATTTCCTGCATATCTGCCGGTTCTCTTCCGTATCTTCGACAACAGGTTTGCCGGAGTCAAACATAGTGGATGAGGTTCCTTTTTCATAATAATAGATTTTTCATAATAATAGATCTTTTTATCTGGCCCGGATTTGTGACCTGCAACAGGGCTGGACCGGGGAAGTGCCCGAATCCCAGAGTACGAAAAAATGTCAGAATCCATGACGACCCGGGACTTGTAACCTTTGGGAGCACTAAAAGGAAAACCGGCTCCTCTTTGCCTTGAAAAAAGATTTAGTGCCGTTTCACGACAAAAAGAATACCCAATGCCCCGATAACCAGAAGAGCCATGGATGGTGATTTTTGCGTCGGGGGAATTGCACCTGACGGAACGGTGTTTTTCTGTTCCAGCTCCCCGTCCAGATACTGCAGGGCATAGGTCAGCTGGACATCCTCGCCACCCATGGCCCGGGCAACGGTCTCCTCGTTGAGGGGCACCCTGCTCTGGGGCGCAATTTCCCCGGTGCCCGATGCATTGCTGTCTACCTGGATCTGCCGGTTACGGTCGAGCGAGGCCCCGGCAGGGAAGAACAGATACTGGGAAAAGGGCATGACTGCATGAACGTTGTTCATCCCGAATGCACCGTTGGTTCCATAAAACCCGATGATCTTCCCGCGGCCGGCCTCTGAAAAGATCATGGGAACTCCTTCTCCGGAACTGATCGTGTCGGGACCGACAAGGACCGCCACCGGGCCACGGATTCGGGCTTGTCGACAAACCAGCTGGCCATACAGGAAGCGAGGTTGTCATCCCCTCCGCTGTTCCACCGGAAATCGATCACGATCCCCGGGGACTTGTTTTCCATTGCGGAGAGCATCGCAGCCCTGAACGGTCTGTACACATCATACGATTCCCCGTAAATGACAAGGTGGGTGTAGCCCCCGGGCAGGATTCGCGAACTGATCGTGTCGTTACTTATCTGGGGCTGGATGTCGGTCCAGCTCTGGTTGACCCCTATGTCATTGATCTGCCTGCCCAGGAAGAATGTAGTGTGCCTGAGTGTATCGTATCCGTCGTCCGAGGCTGTGAGATTAGTCGTGGACGCGGCAGGATCGCCTTTATGGTGGACCGAGACTGATGCGCCGGACCCAACCGGTGCACGGGTCAGTAACCGTGTCTTCTGGAGCAGGATTGCTTCCGATGTCGAGGGTTTTTTTACGGCCCAGATAAAGAACGTGCTGTTGATCGCATCCCCGATCAGTTTCCCGTTAAATGCAACGACCGCATCCCCGAATTTTATGCCCTTTTTTCCGCTTCACTCCCGCTCCTTACATAACTCACGATAACCTTGCCGGAATCTAGACGGGTTACGGAAAAACCGTAGCTTCCCCCGATATCTGCATACTTTGCCCCGAATTCACCGGTGACCGGCATAATGCCGATATGGCCGTCAGGGATCGCAGAGATGTACCCGCGGAGAGCACGATAGTACGCTGCTCGGTCACTTTTTTTCTCGGCATCGGCAACAGCGGGCGCCCATTCCCGATAGAGCGCATCCCAGTCAACCGCTCTCCATTCGGTAAAGGCGTACTCTTTCTTCATGAGATTATGGGCGGAACGTATCGCTCCAGGACAGGTTTGTCAGATCTGCGGGCTGCGTCTGGTTTCCTGCAACCGGGGTAAAGGCCGCAAGGATCTCTTCGTTGTACGCGGTCTCGTTATTGTTCTCGAACGGGGCACAGGTATCCTTCCACACCATGCCGCACCCGGGGCAGGAATCCTGGGCCTCTGCGGAGACCAACGGGATAAAAACCCCAAGAAGAATTACGGCCATCAGTACGCGGATCGCGTGAATCCGGCCGGTTGGAAAATTATCTTCCCCCGTTCGATGCACGGGAAATATCCGGGCAGGTCCCTTCATACAAGTCTTTTCTGTTCTGCAGATGATAAGTCCCTCTGCACATCCCGAAATTTTTGTCCAAAGATCGCCGCGGAGCTCACTCTCCTGGGGAGAAATTATGCAGCTCCCGGAGAGCCCCCAAAAGTTTCGTGAAAAACTGTTTTTCAGTAATAGCGCCATCGCTGACTTGCTTCTCCTTTTCTAATCGGAATACGGCTTTTCAGGCTCTTCCCGCGGAGTGAAGATGAACAAGGTTTAATGCACGCAAATTAGTATTTCGTACTATGAGTGTAATCACCCAAGACCCCCGGTTGTGGTGTTGTGTTGTATCGTGGTGATTCTTATTGCCGGGTGTACATCGACTACGCGGGCACCGCATCGCCTGCGCCCGCACCGGCACCGACTGCCCCGGTGATGACAACGATCCAGCCTGCGCAGACTCCGGTCCTGTCCACGCCATCCCCGGCTGTCGCCGAACCCACGGAAAAAGCGCTTGTCTGGGTGAAAAACCAGAGTGCCAGTACAACCCCGATCCTCCCGGTGACGGGGAAGCTTCCCGCGCTTGCGGCAACGACAACAACCGTCCCGCCGGTTAACAACGGCACGGCTGGTGTCAACGTGTCTGAGGTAAAGGCAACGATGATTACGATCCAGTCAGATTTACCCCGCACGGAAAATCTTCTTTCGGTAAAGAATTATTTCCCGGGCCCCATCCCTAACTGCACAATTGGCGTTGCGTTTCCTGCAATCGTGAACTATCCCGGGTACGGGCTTTCCCCACCGGCCCCAAAAATTATCGTGCTTTCTCCTGCGGAGTACCAGGTATTTTTGAGGGATTACATCACATGATCGTCCGGCCAGACTCAACTGGCATACCTGCCCCAGTGCCAGGGTCGAATTGCAGATCCCCAATGGAATTTTGTGAAAGTATCCGCGATAGTAAACCCCACGAATGTCCGCACTGCCAATTATACCATCACGCTCAATATCCGATCCCAGGGGAAGCTTGCATCCCGGTTCAGCTATGCAAAGTCATTATCGCTCAACAACCCGGTCTCTCTGAGCTGGTTTATCCCGCTGAAGGTGAGCGAGCTCGATAAATTCGACAGTGTCGACATAACGTACGAGAAACTGCTGTTTTGAGAGGAAAGGATAAAAGGTCAGGTTTTTTTTTTAAAAATTCTTTTGAGGCCGGGCAGGATCCCGGGTAAAACACATTCAGAATCCTGCGGTCCCGGCTTTTCTAAAACGAACGGGGACGGAACTGATAAGACGCGGCGTTTTTCAGCGCTAAATTTTCAGCATCACAATAATCCGGAAAAGATCCCAGCACTTTGTTTTTCTTTCATGGACACCGGAAAATTATGGCTCACCAGACGCAAAAGCACCCTTTTCAGAGCGGCCACCGGCATCTCCGATCGCCTTTCTTGATGATTTTGCATTGGTTGAAGTACGTCTCTCCCCAGACCCAAGGCTGGTAGTTGCAGCACATCTCCGGTTTTACCTGATGAATCCCGCAGAGGTACCGGCTTTTCGCAACCCGTTTCAAAAACGGGCACACCGGGACATATCCCCCAGTATCAGGATCGCGCAGCTCGAACGAGACGATGTTCGCAAGATCTTCCGGGCGGAGATCAAGGCAGCTTACCGGTCCGTCCTTCTCCCGGAAAGCAATGTACCACCGCAGGATCTCGGTCCTCTCATGCTCGATCCAGGTATACACATTCGCGGTTGTCGGCGTTATGCCGGGGCCGAAGATCCGGCAGCAGAGGCCGCACTGTTCGTAGGGTTTCTCTTCGGTGGGGAGATCGCCCATGATGACTATTGTACTATTGTACAGGGCATCGGGAAAAAAGGAAGGGGGAAAATCCCCGTGTTTCCCTGGTAGACCACGGGGTGATTGCCTTTTGCAGGTGCGGTGCAATCCGTTCGAGAAGAATGCTGATAGCCGGCGTAACGAAGACAAGCTGGTGGCCGATAACGATCAGGCTTCCTGCCGGCCTCCCTTTGCCGACCGGGTGAACATTATAAAGACGGATCGCCGCATCGCGCGATTCTGCACTGTCGAATGACTGGGTTTCCACAGTAACCGTGTTTCCGGAAATATCACCAAGTACGTACGTCTTCCCGCCGATCGCTCCGGTCGGGTTCCACTGCGTGTCCTGTGCACTGATTACCGAGATGCCGGAGAGCTGGGCCGCCTCCTTCACCGGTTCCCCGGAGATTACCCGGTAGGGTACCTCTCCCGCAACGAAGATCGTGAGTCCTATCGGAATTACAAATATTAAGACAAGGAATATCGCAAGGCCGAGCTCGACCCGGGGCGTCATCTTCATGATCTCACCCTGTTGTTTAGCAGGTAATGGTTGTTTCTCATCTTATTCACCCCGGCTGCCCGAAGGCTTCAACCATCCGGGCTTTTTGAACTTTAAGAATACCAGCGGAGGCACGGCCAGGAGGAAGGTGCCAAGCAGGACCGATGCTACGTACGCAAGCCCGTTGGATGCGAAGAATGACGGGGGCATGAGCCCGACAACGAATGCAAGGGAAGTTCCGAACAATCCAAGTCCCCCGACGAACCAGACGCCCGTTTTCCCCCCGGGATGGTAAAGGGCCGTGGCTTGTCCGGCTGGCTGTACCTGAGCTTGATCACCGAAGCAAAGACTAGGATGTACACAATGCACAGGAGTTCGACCGTCATTGCCGAAAGGATTCAGTAAGCCTGGTTTACCTAGGGAAGGAAGACATAGAGCAGCGAGATGAGCGAGCCGATGAGAGCCTGCACAACAAGGACTGCGACCGGTGCCCCGTACTTGTTGGTCTTATCGAACATTGGCGATATGTTTCCTTCTTCGGCAACGATGCCGAGCCCTTTCGCCGGCCCGATCAACCAGGCTGCAAGGGAGACGACCCCGCCAAGCGTGATCAGGACCGCCATGGGAGCGACGAGGCCGGGGATGTGTGCAGCGGTGAAGAAGTACTGGATCGCCTGCATGACCCCGGATGCCAGGTTGCGCTGGTCCGCCGGGATGACCACGGCGATTGCAAGGGTGGCAAGAACGGTGCAAACCACGATAATTGCCGCCGACAGGGTCATAGCCCGCGGGAAATCCTTCTGGGGATTTTTTGTCTCAAGGGCATGGAAACCTGCCATCTCCATGCCGGCAAAGAGCAAGATGATCGTGGCAAAGAACGGCAGGGTCGAAAGATCGATGGCCGGGACCAGCGCCCCGGGCGAGAACGGGGGGAGGACAATGGTCTGTCCGGATCCGAACTACCGGATCTCAGGCAGGAGAATGAGGATCGCAGGGATGATGCTCCCGAGAATAACCCCGACATTTCCGAATTTTGTAGTGGCCTCTTCCCCAAAATATGCAATGGCAGTCGTGCCCCAGAATGCGATCATCATCACGCTGAACATGTAATACGGGCTCGTGGCTAGCGCCGGGGTAAGCGCAAATGCGAGCGTTGAGGTGATAAACGAAAGGACGGTCGGAAACCAGACAAGGTTGTTCGACCACTCGCAGAAGAGCGCGGTGAACCCGCCTTTCTCGCCAAACGCCTGCTTGACCCATGCGTAGACGCCGCCGCCCTCCGGCCAGCAGGTCGCAAGCTCGGCCCCGGCGAGCGATATCGGTATCTGAAAGAGGATGGCCCCGATAATGTACCAGCCGATGCACGATCAGCCGTAGATAGCCATTGAGGGAAAATTCCTGATGCTTAAGACTGCTGCGACATTGATCATGGCAAGGGCAAAGAGATCCAGCACTTTTTTTGAGGGCAGGCTTTCTTTACTTCCGGTCTCCCCGTTCATCGTTTCTTCTCCTTCACGCAGTTCATCATGTACTCTCCCCTGATATTCTCGATCCCGTGCGTGTCGTGTTCAAAACCGGGGAACCGGTTATCAAAGTCCTGCATCGATTTGAGATACTGGAGAACCGGATCTTCCTGCCCGCCAGTCCGCTCGCCCGGGGCAAGGAGGGGAATGCCCGGGGGATAGGGAACGATCCCGGTTGCCGCGATCCGGTTCTCTGCTTTCGCTATCGGAATCTGTTCGACTTCATTTCGCACGAGTTTTCTGTACGCATCCGCGTACGGGATTGCTGGTTCTAGAAGGAGCGAGAAAGTCTCCTGGAGCAGCTCGCACAGCCGGTGATCCCGCTTGAACGCGTGCATCTCGCGAACAAGATCCTGGAGCGTCATCTTACAATAACGAGCCGGCCATCTGGCGATGAGATCCGGGAAGACTTCTTCGAGCGGGACATTCTCATCGTACAACCGTTTGAACTCGAAAAGTTCGGTAACCAGCGTTCCCCATTTGCCTTTCGTGATACCGATGGTGAAGAGGAAGAGGATGGAATAATCCCCGGACTTCTCGTTGATAATCCCCCGGGTATCGAGGAACTTAACGACAATTGCGGCGGGAATTCCCCATCCGGCAAGCGTCCCGTCCTCCTGTACTCCGGGCATGAGAACCGTGACCTTGATCGGATCGAGCATGCAGTAGTTTTCCGGAAGACCGGTAAACCCGTGCCACTTCTCGCCCGGGTGAAGCACCCAGGCAGAGGGTTTGTCCCGGAGTATTTCGAGCGATGCTTCTGCAAAAGGTACCTTCTTCTTAGTCTTCGGGTCGATAACCGCGGGCGGCTGCCACATCGGGAACCACCAGTCCGTTTTTGTCCTGCCGGTTCCGATCTCTTTTTCCACCCGGGCCATGGTCCTGCGGAACCGGATCGCCTCCTCGATGGATTCGGTGGTGAGCTGCCGGTCCGAGGTCCCATCCATCATCTTTGAGGAGACATCGAGCGATGCGATGATGGTATAGAGCGGCGAGGTTGAGCTGTGCATTATGAATCCCTCGTTGAACCGGCAGTGCTCCACCGGCACCCGGCCGTTCCGGATATGGATCATGGATGCCTGTGAAAGGGCGGCCAGAAGCTTGTGCGTAGACGGGGTTGCAAACACGGTCGGACCTCTCTCATCCTTTGCCCCGTCCCGCATGGCGAACCGATTCCGGTAAAGCGGATTGAACCGGGCGTAGGCGTACCATGCCTCGTCGAAATGAATACTGTCGACGCTCTTCCCGAGAAGTTCCTCCACTTCCTTTGCATGGTAGCAGAGACCATCGTACGTCGAATTGATGATGACCGCGTGAACCGGTTTCTTGTCGGTGAGGTTTCTGGTGAGCGGGCTTCCCGCTATCTTTGCCCGGATTGCTTTTTCGGACATCTCCTCCGGGGGTATGGGACCGATGATCCCGTACCGGTTACGGGTAGGGATAAGATAGACCGGTACGGCATGGGTCATGGTGAGGGCATGTTCTGCCTATTTGTGACAGTTCCGGTCCACAAGCACGATATAGTCTTCGGTAACCCGGCCAAAGTACACGATCTTGTTTGCGGTCGATGTCCCGTTTGTCACAAAATAGGTCATATCCGCACCGAAGACTTTTGCCGCGTACCGCTCGGCATCGCCCACCGGCCCTGAATGATCCAGAAGCGAGCCGAGTTCCCCCACTGAGATCGAGAGATCCGACCGGAAGAGCTGTTTGCCGAAAAACTTGTAGAAGAGTCTTCCGGCCGCGGTTTTCCGGAATGCCGTGCCCCCGGTATGACCCGGAGTATGCCGCGAGTATTCGAAATCTTCGGAGAACGTTACGAGTCCGCCAAAGAACCGGGGGAGAAGCCGGTCATGGTAACGCTTCGCCGCCGCCTTGATGCGCCCGGCGATGAACTCCGAAGTATCTTCCATCACGTAGATGTACTCGTTTATCTCCTGGATCATTTTGATCGTGAGCGAAGCGGGGGCTTCACCGGTCGGCTCAGCCATCAGGAATATCGGGATGTCTTCGTTCCGGTGCGGATCTCATCGAGGAGTTGGAGGGTATCCTTGTGTTTTTGTTGAGTCCCCGCCAAGATTCCAGTTGATGAGGATACAGCTGACCTCGGGAAGATTGGAGTATGCTGCCCGTGCGTCCGCGGGTGAAGCGATTGCCGATACCCGGATCCCAAACTCTTCGAGGCCTTTGATTATCCGTTTTATCGCATTGCCATGCGGTGTATCGGTATGGATAGTATCGTCGATGATGGCAACGAGCCGATCTTCATCGGGATTCAAGCGTGCACTCTCGGAATTGCGGGATACAGCCCCTGGGTCCGGGCCATGTCATATGAGTCGCTTGGAGGGATGAAAACTTAAACCATGAGGATTGATGACGGGATTTTGCCGGGTGGTCAAAGATGAACACATTACTTCCGGAAGCCGGACCCGCATGCCCTGTCTGCCCTGTGCAATAACGTCCTCGTTGTTGTCGCAAGCTTCCCGCGCTCATTGCCGGGAATTTTCCTCTCAAAAATCTGTCAGGATCCTTTTCAAAAAAAATTTAGCAGGCTTTTAAAGAGGTCTCCCTAAAAAGAGTATTTAAAAACTAGCCAGAGGGAGATGCAGGTGTTGCGCGAAGTACGAAACTGGGGAGAGATCACCATCGCGGTAATGCCTCCCATGATAGATCATATCGGGGCACAGGATGTGGAAAAGGAGCTCCGGGAACTCGCAGCCCGGGAACCAAAGGCCCTGTTCTGTGATTTTTCCGGGACAAAATACCTCTCCAGTTCTGCCCTGCGTGCACTCCTTATCATCGGGAAGCTGGTAAAATCGCAGGGCCTGTTTTTCGGGGTTTTTCCCTGAGCCCGTTTGCCGATCATATCCTCGCGGTATCCGTGTTTACCTCCCTCTTCTCCATTTTCGATAATGAAGAGCCGGCGGTGCGGGCAGCAGTACGGAAGTAATACCGGTTTTATCGTAATTTTTCGGGCTGTCAAGCGTACGAGGAATAGAGCAGGAGAGCCGGTCGGAGAGAGATCAGGTGTCGCCCGGGATGTTCCTGGTACGGAGGCTGATGAATACGACAATGAGGCACAGGAAGAAGGCCGCGAGGTAGACTGCCTGGTAACCGAGCACCGAGAGTGCGGGGGTCAGCCGGGGGACAAGCGGGGTTCCGTCCCGGGGGGATCCCGGCTGCGTACATCCGGAGGGCAAAGATATTCTGGAAGAATGCAACTCCGATGACCATCCCCACATGGCGCGCAGTCATCATGACTCCCGATCCGTTCCCTACCGTATCCGGGGAACAATGACCCATGATGAGCCGGGCATTCGGGCCGAAAAATGCTGCGGTTGAAACCCTGGTAACGACCATCCCGGCAACGATGACGACAAGCAGGGTCATCGGGTTGAAGGTAAAAGAAGACAAGGAACCCGGCAGCTGCAAGCCCCGTTGCGATTGCCGATATGCCGATGCTCCCGTGCCGGTCGGCAGGGCTCCCGGCAAGCGGGGCAACAAGAATCAAGAGCAGGGCGGGCATGGTCATGATCAATCCTGCCGTCGCATGATCGAGGTGCCGGGAATTTACGAGGTAGAGCGGCATCATGTACGTGACCCCGGAGAAGAGCATCGTGACGATCAGGGAGGCGAGGATACCGTACAGAAAGTTCCGGTTCTGCAAAAGATCCTGACTGAAGAGAGGATCCGGTGTGGCCCTCTCAAGAAGAATGAAGATGATGCCCGCAACTATCCCTGCGGCAAAGAGCAGGAGGATGATGCTGTCCGGCGTGCCCGGGATCTGGAGAAGAGAAAATCCTGAAAGGAGCTGGAGGAGGCATGCAATGAAGGTGAGTGAACCGGTGAAGTTCGACCGTTCCGGTAATTCTTTTTTCACCGGGCTGGGGACACAGCACCATCCAAGGAGAACGGCGAGCAGGACGATGGGGAGGTTGAGGAAGAAGATCCAGCGCCATCCGGCGAATCGGTAATAAAGCCCCCGATACCGGGCCCGAGCGCGAACCCGATCGCAGAGTGGGAGATGAGGTACCCAAGCGACCGCCCCCGGATCGATGCCGGGAGATATGTGGTGATGATGGCCGGGCCGATTGCAGAGAACATGGCTGCACCGACACCCTGGAGAATCCGGACCCCGATAAGGAAATAGATCCCCGGTGCGATCCCGCAGAGGAAGGATGCAAAGCCGAAGAGTGCGAGGCCTCCGATGAAAAAGTTATGGAACCCGTACCGGTTGCCGAGCTTCCCCATGATCAGGATCAGCCCGACTATGGTGAGCATATATGCAATGATAACCAGGGAGCCCATCCCGATTGAGACGCCGAGTGATTGGATAATCGCAGGTTGGGCGATGTTAACAATACTTGTGTCTATGGCTCCAATCAGGGAGGCAAGGGAAACGGCTGCAACAATGATGCGCTGGCTCGTTTTGCTCTGGAGATCGAGCCGGGTGATCAGGGTTTGCATGAGGTTCGCCATGGGGTTCTATGATTATCAGTTTCTATCAAAAATCAATAATAATTGTCTCCACGCCACTGGGTGGGGTTACCCGCATTGTCCTGATAAAAAATGCAGTTCCGGAGAATTTCTCCCCGGGAAGCAAAAAACGGTAATTCTTTCCTGAGATTGGAGAAATAAATCCCTGATATCGATCCGCCCGACAAACAACCGGTCATTTTTTTAAATGCGCCCCTTCAAAACGATTGGGGCTCCCTCCCCCCGCCAAATTTTTCCGGATGGGTCCGGGCCATGAACCACCGGATCCCGAAAGGAGAAGAGAGTACCCATAAACTGCATCGCATAGTCGGGGGATAGGAGATTCTTTACCCCTTATTCTTTACCCCTTATCAATACACGAGCAGGATGTATGTCATCGCTGTTGTCAGGAACGCCCCCAGAAGAATGATGAACGCCACCGGGTGGATAAAGCCCATCATCCCGTTGATCGTTGATGCGATCTGGGAGACCCGCTGCGAACCAAAGACTACGATCCCCCGGCACCATGCCGTCTCGCCGGCCGTGCGTGCAGGTGCAGCGTCTGAAACTGCATCCCGTACGGCTTCTTCGACAAAATGGTAAAAACTATCCAGCGGAATCTTCAGCCCAACCTGGTTCCTGCCGGAGACGGTATTGACCACATGGGGATCGTCAGTCATAACCTCCCACTCGTCAACATGGGAAAGCAGTCGTTTCCGGATCTCGTCCCGTGTCCCGGTCTGCATGTTGTTCCCGTCAAAGAGGATATACGCTGTCTTCTGTCCGTCCGCATCGATCACCAGTACCTGGATGCCCAGATCACCAAATCCTTCGGCCCGTGAAAACGGAAGTGTCCGGGTTGCGTATCCCGCTGAGAATGGAACCTGTTCCCGCTGCGCCATTGCAGAAAACGCAGCCTCTGAAGCCCTGATATACTCCATCGCACGTTCGGTTGCCGGATAGACCCCGTCCTCGAGCGAATCCATGCAGTTGTGGGCATCGATGAACCCGACATAGCGGAAGAATTTCTCCCCGGATTTCATGATTGCAAACCCGACCGAAAAATCAAGATCCTCGGTAACCTGTGGCGACCGGGTCGCGGCCACGAGAATGGTATCGCCAAACGCCTGGGCGAGCACATCCACCGATCCATACCGGAAGCGTGCAGCGGGGGTGCAGAGAGAGTTCGTGCAGGATCCCGGGAGAGAAGCGAGGACTCCGGTACCCACTTTCTTAACCTCTGTCTCATCGACCGGGTTAAAATCGTGCGAAGCGGAGCCGTGAAAGACCAGCGATCCATTCCCGAGCATCCCGTGGAGGATCTTCGGGAGGTTGCTCCCGCCAATTTCCCCAAGGGGACCCGGGTGGACGTTTGGGAGCGTAACGATAATCCTTTCCTTTCCCTCACGTTCAATGACAAGGGAAGCCTGGGGCACGACAACGCTCTCGCCGATACTCCGGAAAAAATCGTCAAGTTTCCTGCTTCCTTCGGAGAGGTGGACAAGGAACGCGTTGGCAAGTTCGAGGGGACCGACCCTGAAGTTGGCCATCATCGGGCGCTCGATTACGATAATAAATACGAGAACACCGAGGGCGAAGCTAATATGGAGCAGAATGGAGAGCTGCAGGAACTGGAGACCGAGGAGGGGTGTAGCGCCCGCGATTGCGATCCCGGAGTGGAGATGAGCAAGGACTACGACCCTGCGAAGATGGAAATCGACGACCGCTGCAAGGAGGAGCATCCTGAAAGAGAAGACAAAGGCAAGCGAGATGGCAAAGAAGACTGGGAACGAGGAGCTGATCAGCAGGACCGGTGAGAGCGAGATAACGAGGCCGATTGCGGCAGTGAGGCCCGACCATTCGTAGGTGAGTTTCCCCCTAAATTTCCGTGTCAGACCGGGGGTAAGGTTGAAGGCCACGAGCGCAGGAAGGAGATATGCGGCCAGGGGAAAGAGGGTGGGATGGATAAGACCTTTCCCGCTCCCGAGTATTGCCATCAGCACAACGCAGCCGCAGAGAAGAACGATGACCGTGAGCGATCGGACCCAGGAAGGGCTTGTAACGATATATTTCGAGAGAGCTTCCAGTTTCAGATCCATCTCACCGGACACAAGGACCGACCTCGCGGGAAGTTTCGTGTCCTGGATCTGAAATGATGACACCGGATAACAGTGGACCGATTTTGGTATCGGGAATTGCTCGTGCGCTCATTGATCTTTATGTGGATTGGGATGAAACGCGAATGTTTCCCGGCGATTGCGGAAATGCAGTAAGCTTCGGGTGATCCTCATGGGGTAGAAAAGCAAGTTAAACGACATTTCCTCAAGAAGATTTATCGTTAGAAATGTCCACAGGGACCCGTTAGTGGTGAAGTACATATGACAAAAAACCGGGTGAACAAACCGAAGATTTCTTTCCGGATCTGTCCGGTATTGAGGAAGAGATTGTGAGAGATATACCCAAAATCTGGAATCCCGGGTCACGGGGTATGCCGGAAACAGGTACCGGCAGTTGTCATAAGCAGATCGGGTTATCGTCCCATTCCTGGGATACCGTTGCAATGCCCTGCGAAACGATCGAGTCCGGCAGGTGCCTCTATCTCACCGCCCGGCTTCCTCGTGAGATCGGAAATTTTTCGGGTGTCAGGATTACTCCGGGTGCAGTACATATCCAGGGGGATTGCGGTACAGCGACAATTGTTCCCGGCACTTCCTTTGATACGGCGCAGAGCTATTACGGCGTCAATACGGGGATCCTGAATATTACCTTAAAAAAAGGCTTGACCGATAAGGCAGGAACTCCGGCTCCCTGATTTGATCGGGATCCGGGGTTACAGCGGTACAACCGTTTCTGCATCTCCCGCAGGAAATTACCGGGACTTCCCGAAATGATCGGTGTTTTACCTTATTTCCTGTTGTGGCACGGGCAGAAAAAAAGGGAAAACAAAAAACGAAGGTGATGCCTGTACCCAAAATTGAGAAAAGAATAACGGGCCTGAATTTTTTTTGTTTTTAAAAAACCAGGAAAAATTGTTTTTTCCGGATATCTCCATACATATCTTCAACATGTCAGCCCACCTTTAATTCAACGATAACGCAGTTGGTTAAATGGCAGTTTTTAAAAAGAAGGATGAAGAACCGGATCTGAACGCAGTAAATCCCGATGGGACTCCAACCGTCAGGGTCCGGTTACCAAAAAAATGGGCGAACGAACAGTTTGCCCTTGCAGAGACAATGCTTGGAGCAAATCATATCCGGGTCAGATGCATCGATGGGGTAACCCGGATGGGCAGGATCAAGGGTAAGATTAAAAAGCGGGCATGGATCCGTGAAGGCGATACCGTAATCGTAATCCCCTGGAGCATCCAGGATGAAAAATGCGATATCGTCTACCGTTATCTCAAACCCCAGACAGACTGGCTCCGGAAAAACCGGTATATCTGAACCGGATCGAAACCGGAAATCTTCCTATGAAGGCGGGTAACTGGTACCGTTTTCATGAGGAAAATTCCCGTTTCATGGACACAAAAATTCCTTTCATGTCTTTTAGTTTTTCAATTATCGAATGGCCGGGTTATGGTATTTTACCCGGCTCGATTTCGTATCTCGATCCTGATCGCGTGCAAGGCCCAGACCGGTAAGGATGCCGTACAATTTTGCATGAGTCTTCGCGATTGTGCATCATCGCGTACTGTATAATTAGGTAAATCCTAACTAATTGTAGGGTTTGACCTCTGATGACGAATGAAGAGCATTTGCTTGATGTTTTTGGAAACCTCATAAAACTCAAGAACGAATGTTCCTGTGAAATTTTTTCCGAATGCGGTCTCTCTGACCTGACCGTAAAACAGATTCGTTACTTGAAAATGATCGATGAAAACGGAGAAATAACGTTCAGCAGGCTTGCCGAAATCACCAGAAATTCAAAACCTACGATAACCGGGATGATTGACAAATTTGTCCGTATGGAATGTGTTTACCGGGAAAAATCTTCGGAAGATGGAAGAATTCTGTACATCCGCCTCACCGACAAGGGGCGGATGATCGCCCAGGCGGAACAAAAAGCCCTCTGCAGGGTTGTTGACCGGATTCTTGCATCCCTCGATGCTGAAGATTTGGATGAGCTTATCAGCATTCTGAAAAAAGTCGGATAATTTTTTTTGGCCGGCGACATGGTCAGGTAAATTCGAACTAAATTACTGGAGTAATATAAAAAATGTATTCAGCACAAACAGAAGGTATCCGGGAGAGAATCGTACTCCCGCTCTTCGAGATTGTCGTCTTCCCCCAGAGCATGACAAAATTCCGGACTGACAAGGTCACCGGGGAGATCCTGTCATTATCATTGAAAAACGGGGGATCTGCATATGCAGTCGGTCTTACGGTAAAAAGTGGGACCGGGCCATCGGAAGTATCGGAAGATACTCTGTACAGGATCGGGAACCTTCTCAATGTTGCCAGTGTCCAGCCGGTTGACGAGGGGTATCTGGTCTGTGCACATGCCGTCCGCCGGGTAAGGGCCGTTTCCCTGCATGAGAAAGGAGGAAGGTTCTACGCCATGGTTGAACCGGTAACCGATCTTCCCGACTTGAGTGAAGATGTCCGTGCCGGCATGATGGCAGACATAAAAAAGACCATCCACGAGATAAGCGAGCATTTCCAGGGCTCGGGACAGTTCACCCGGCCCATCGACAAGATGGATTCGCTGGATCTGATTATGGGCCATGTTATGCCTTACATCCCCATCGACGTTGCATCCAAACAGGCTCTCCTGGAGATCGTCTCTGTCAGGAAACGCCTCCTCACGTTTTTGGAAATTCTGCTGAATCTCAAGGAGAACATCGGCATCCGGATTGAGATGGCAAAGAAGGTCACGGACAAGGTTTCCAAGATGAACCGCGAGGCGATGCTGCGCGAGCAGCTCAGGGTTATCCAGGACGAGCTCAACGAGAGCGATGGAACCGGATCCCCTGACAGCGGGTACCGGGAAAAAATCGAGCAGTCCAAGATGCCGGATGAAGTCCGGAAGAAAGCGCTCTCCGAACTCCGAAAGCTTGAAACCGGCGGCAGCCAGAACCATGAAGGCCCGGTGATCAGGAATTACCTGGATCTCTTGATCGACCTGCCATGGGAAACCGAGGAGAAGAAGAACATCGATATCGCCCAGGCTCGCCATGTCCTTGAGAGCAACCACAACGGCCTCGAAAAAGTCAAGGAGAGGATTATCCAGCACCTTGCTGTGATGAAATTAACGCACGAGAAGCAGGGATCGATCCTCCTGCTCTCCGGTCCGCCCGGCACAGGAAAGACCAGTCTTGGCAGGAGCATTGCCGATGCACTCGGGCGAAAATACGTCCGGATCAGCCTTGGCGGCGTCCGGGATGAAGCGGAGATCCGGGGGCACCGGAGGACCTACGTGGGCGCACTGCCCGGAAGGATCATCCAGGGAATGCGTAAGGCAGGAACAAAGAATCCGGTCTTCATCCTTGACGAGATCGATAAGCTCGCGTTTTCCCATGCGGGCGACCCGGCAAGTGCTCTTCTCGAAGTCCTCGACCCGGAGCAGAATAACACGTTCTCGGATCACTACCTTGAGGTCCCGTACGACCTGTCCGATGTGCTCTTCATCGCGACTGCAAACTCCCTTGCAACCATTCCGGCCCCCCTCTTCGACCGGATGGAGCATATCGAGATCTCCGGCTATACGAAAAACGAGAAATTCGCTATTGCAAAAGATCATCTCATTCCAAAAACGCTGGAGGAACACGGGCTCAATGCCGAAAAACTCCAGTTCGAGGATGAGGCACTCACGGTCATCATCGAAAAATACACCCGGGAAGCCGGTGTCCGGTGGCTGAAGAAACAGCTTGCAAAGATTGCACGGTATGTATCTGAAAAGATTGTTTCCGGGAAAGCCGAGCTCCCGTTCATGGTAAAAGCCGGGATGCTTGACGAGATCCTGGGAAAAGAGATCATCCGGCAGGAAGATGCCCGGAAAGAGATGGTCCCGGGTGTGGTGACTGGCCTTGCCTGGACACCTGTCGGAGGAGATATCCTCTTTATCGAGGGAACCTTCATGCCGGGAAAAGGCGATCTGACCCTGACTGGCCAGCTGGGAGATGTCATGAAGGAATCTGCGAAGATTTCGTTAAGCCTGATACGGTCGCGGCTCGCCCATACCACGAACAGCTTCGACTTTATCAAAAGCGATATCCACATTCATGTGCCCTCGGGAGCAACACCCAAGGACGGGCCTTCAGCCGGTGTAACGCTCTTCACATCGCTTGCTTCGCTGATCACGGGTAAAACCGTTGACCCGAAGATCGCGATGACCGGGGAGATTACCCTGAGTGGTGCTGTACTGCCGGTCGGCGGGATTAAAGAGAAAGTCCTTGCAGCTCACCGGGCCGGAATCCGGAAGATCATTCTCCCCAGGGACAATCTGCGGGATCTTGAAGATGTACCGGCAGACGTACGAAGCGAGTTATGCTTCGTACCCGTGGAGACGGTTGAAGATGTCCTCAAGGAAGCACTTGGGATCAACCTTCCCCGGCTCATCATCTCCTATACCGAGGGTAACAGTTTCATACCCGTGCAAAACCTCTGAGCCTGAAGGTCATCAGGTTCTCTTTCAAACTAGGTGTTGTCGTGCATCACGAATCCCGGTAATAACGATCTTTGGAGTAATCCAGAAGATCGGGTCAGGCTTTTTTGTGCTCTTTTAACCGGATCACAAAATACATATTCTCTCCTGATTAACAGTCCCCTTAAGTGTTCTTCATGAGCAAGCGGCAATTCAAAGCAGATGACCCTGAGCGGCGAACGTGGCAGGATCCGTAACAGATTTTTGCCATGATCGGGCTTGCACCCGGCATGGTTTTTGTTGACATGGGATGTGGTGATGGTTACTTCGCTCTTCCGGCCACACGGAAAGTCGGGAACCGGGGACGGGTGTACGCCGTTGATATCGATGCAGATGCGATCGCCCGTCTTCGCGAACAGGCAGAGCGGGAGGGCCTAAAAAATATCGTTGCCCGGACGAGTGAAACTGAGACTGCAGTTGTCTGTGAAGGGTGTGCCATTATCGTTTTCACTTCCGCGATCCCGGGCAGGTTATCCGCAATGCCCGGATTATGCTCAAGCCGTCCGGCCATCTCGCCGATCTCGATTGGATAGATCAACCGATGGAATTTGGCCCGCCGTTGCAGAAGAGATTTTTCATCGAAAAAGCCCGGCACATGATAGAATCCGGAGGGTTTGGTATTTTGTCCGTTAGCAATGCCGGGCCCTATCACTATCTGATTCTGGGGAGAAAATAGTAATAACATCGGAAAATTGCCCAGGCCAAAATGCACATTTGCGGTCGTGCATCATTGCATGACCGTCGGGAGATCCCTGCTAAGGGAAAGGACAGTTTATCTGCCGTTCTTCTCAAAAAAAGGGCGAGGTAGTCATGTATTCCTTCCCGGGAATGGCGATCATAGGAAAAGCCATCCTCTTTTTGGACCTCCAAAAATCCGCCCCGTTATTTGGGCAGGTAATGCATGATAGCCTGGAGAATCGCGATGATGATGTTAAGGAATACATTCCCGTCAAACGTTTTTTTGCTCACCTCCGTTGAGGTTATAGCAAAGCATGCTAATCATTAGCATATGGGATTTCTGTTGAGTGAAAAATATTTTTCAGTTATGGGAAGTTTTACTATCGAAATTCCGGAAAAGATACACCCAAAAACCTGCCGCTTCAATTTGTTAATTCTCATCGGATAGAGCGGATAACCATTGGACAGGGGGATCGGATTTGAGATTGAGGTTAATGGGTGCAAAACATGGGGGTGCAAAAACGTTGTGGAAAAAATGACAAACGCTCTGTAACGCTGGTAATGGAGATACAGTTCTGGAGTGGGTGTCCCCCTTTCCAAAAAAATTGCTGAAAATGAATCTTTAAAAAATTATTGGATGGGGTACCCTTCTTTCTCGGTCACGCTCTTGAACGCTACCATCAGCTGACGGGTGACCGGGCCGGGTTTGCCGCTGCCGATCGTGCGTCCGTCTACCCAGGTGATAGGGGCAACTTCGGCCGCAGTACCCGTGCAGATCATCTCATCGGCAGTGTAGAGATCGAAGTACCCGATGTTCTGCTCTTTGACGGTAATCCCGAGAGACTTTGCGACTTCGATCAGTACCATCCGGGTGATTCCGCGAAGGTTGTTGAGGGTCGGGGGAGTGATGATCTCACCGTTCTTGACAACATAGAGGTTGTCACCGGAACCTTCCGATACGTACCCGTTCGTGTCGAAGAAGATCGCCTCGTCGCCTCCTTTATAGTTTGCCTCGATCTTGGCGAGGATGTTGTTTAAGTAATTCAGGCTCTTTACGTTCGGGGGCATGCATTCCGCGGGGTTGCGCCGGATCGAGACGGTGACCGCTTTTAAGCCTTTCTCGTACAGGTCGCCATACATCGCGCCCCAGCTTGTTGCAATAACGACAACGGAAGGCTTTGCGCACTTCCGCGGATCGAGCCCGAGATCGCCATATCCCCGGGTTATGATCGGGCGAATGTACGCATCCCGAAGATTGTTCTTCTTCAACACTTCGCAGATGATCACGGTCATCTCCTCTTTTGGGAGCGGGGGCTTGAGATCGATCGTCTTTGCAGAATCGTAAAGCCGGTCAAGGTGCTCTTTTAACCGGAATATCCTGCCATTATAGGCCCGGATCCCCTCAAAGACACCGTCCCCGTACAAAAACCCGTGATCGAAAACCGAGATCTTTGCTTGATCATCGGGAAGGTACTTTCCATCCATATAAATTATCATGGATTGGATTGGGATGTCTGATCTTTAGTAGTTTATTCTTTGGATGTTGCCTATCTCTTTAATTATCCCGGATATCAATCTAGAAAACAAGAAAGATGTGCCGGTAAAAAACTTGTAAAATCGGTTGGCTTATTGAGGCAGATTATGACAAACAACACTGGATTGGTCTCGGGAAGTCTGGAAAAGACGGGCAGTGAAGGTCTTTTTAAGATAATTTTTAATAAATTTCAGACTGCAATCGTTATCATCGACCCAAAGACCCACGTAATTGTCGATGTAAACCCGCTGGCTCTCGAGATCCTGTGCCGGACCCGGGAGGATGTTATCGGGAAAAGATGCGTGGAATTTATCTGCCCCACGAAAAGTGGTGAATGTCCGGTCACCGACAAGCATATCGATCTCCACGGAAGTGAGCGGATCCTTATCAACAGCCGGGGAGAGAGAGTCTCTATCCTGAAAACCGTTGCCATCGGAAACGTAGGCGGTGACAATTACCTTATCGAAAGTTTTGTGGATATATCGGAACAGAAACGATTCGAAGCGCGGAAGTCTGCTCTCATCTTCTACCTGAACGAGTCGATAGCGCGGGTGAAAAAACCTATGGAACTTACGAGCCGGAACCTCGACCAGATTGCAACCGAGGTTAGTTCCGGTGGATTCGATCCCGAAGAGATACGGATGCAGATTCAGATCCAGGCAAATAACCTCCGTCAGATGGAGCGAAACCTCCAGACACTCCTTGAAGAGGTCAGGGATGAATACAAAGACATCTCCGAAAATGTCTGCGAGTTCCGAGCCGGGATGTGAAGTCTGTGGTGGAGGAAAGAGCCCAGGCATCATCCGGTAAACATCAGCTTTACCTGATGCTCGCCCAGGCTGAAAATTTTCACGCGATGAATACCGCGGTAATCGAAAAGATCGTCCGCATGGGATGTACTCCCCTGATCATCAGTGTAAACCAGCCATACAAGGTACTCTGCAGGACCTACCGGAATGCAGGGCTGGATCCGGAATCCTTCTATGTGATCGATGCGGTTACCCAGTATTCCGGGGGGTCTCCTGAACCGCACCCCCGGGTCAAATTCGTAACCAACTCGGCAAACCTGACCGACCTTGGTATTGCAATCACCGGATTCCTGAAACAGATCCCGGATGAAAGGACATGCATCCTGTTCGATTCGGTGAGCATGCTGCTCATCTATATATCCACCGTTACCGCATCGAAGTTTTTGCATTTTGTTGTGAACAAACTCAAATTGAAAGGCGTGACGGGAATCTTTCTCTGTGTGGAAAAGGGCTTGATCCTGTCATTATCTCCCAGATGTCATCCATCGTGGATCACGTGATTGACTACGATGAGTCGGGCACCGATATGCTGCAATAAAAAAACCAAAATCTTTCTAAAGTTTAGTTTTTCCAGCTACCTTAGGACATCTTCGCTACGTTTTTTTTCGGGCCGAAAAGATATTGTGTCGATAATTTAACGAAAAAAAGTTTTATGGGGAAGCGAATATCTCGTGTTCCCTTTGAAATGCATTATTCAGGTGATCTGCACTTTTCAACAAAATGCCGGAACATCCCTGCGCTCGCCACCGGGTGGAGGTGGGTATAGCTCCCGAGGGTATTTTTAATCACTGCGCCATCGAGCATGTCCCGGATTCCTATACCGCGCGAGAGGGTGTATGCATATTTTGTCTCCGGAGCAAGCAGGACATCCGAATAATGGAACTCGTGTCCCCGGAAATGTGCGGCGCCAACGGGCGATCCCGCCCCGCTCGTTCCTTCCACGTAGCTGACAACACGTCTTGCAGGCATCCGGGTCTCACCGGCAAATATTCCGCACATCTCAGCACTCTGGTCAGCATCCGAGCCCTGCCAGCCTTTCCGCATTGTCATCCGGTCGGTGAGGTACATCAGTCCGCCGCATTCCGCATAGAATGGTGTCCCGTTCCGGCTGACTTCGCGGACCGCATCACGCATACGGTCGTTTTCTTCGAGTCGCTGCATGAAGAGTTCCGGGTATCCGCCGCCGATGATGTACCCGTCCGCATCCGGCAGCCGGTCGTGAACGGGGCTGAACCGGATGACCTCGGCACCGAAAGATGCGAGGAGATCGAAGAGGTCCGCGTAATAAAAGTTGAACGCTTCATCGAATGCAACCCCGATTTTTACATCCGTTGCGGGCGTTTTTGTAAAAATTGTTTTGGCCTCCGGCTGCGAATCCGTCTCTTTCATCATCTCGCGGAGCCGGTCGACATCCACGTACTCTCCGATGATCCCAGTGATCGTTGCGATCCGCTCATCGAAATCACCCCGGCCGGATCCCTCGCGGTACGGGACGAGACCGAGGTGCCGCATCGCGAGCTGCATCTCTTCAAGTCGGGGGATTGCCCCGATGACCGGGATTCCGCAGTAGTGCTCAATCGCAGTCGTGGCTTTCGCTTTGTGCGACCCGCCTTTTACGTTGTTAAGGATAACCCCGACGATCCGGATCATCGGGTCAAAGTTCTGGAAACCTTTGACAAGTGCCGCGGCACTCCTGGTAATGCTCTGGGCAGATACAACAAGGACAACCGGAAGATCGAGTGCTTTTGCGATTGCCGCTGTACTGCCGGTATCGTCAAGTGCCTCGGCACCTTCGTAGAGCCCGCGGACTCCTTCAACAAGCGCCATGTCGGCACCCTGGCAACCGTACGAGAAGATGTCCCGGATCTGGCCTGGGTTCAGGGTAAAGCTGTCAAGGTTCCTGCACGGCCGGCCCGAGACCGCAGCCAGGTAGGACGGATCGATATAGTCCATTCCGACCTTGAATGTCTGGACAACAGCGTTTTTTGAAAGGAGTGCCGCGAGTGCGAGGGTAATACTGGTCTTGCCGCTGGCGGATCGATCGCCGGTAATCAGCAGCTGCTTCATTTCAGGCTCCGGAAGACTGCACCGAACTCGCTCTCAACAATATCCCGGACGCCGAGAGTCTTTGGGTGGAGGTCGATCTCGACCATCACGTGCTGGTGCCCGATCTCCCGGAGCGGCTCGACCTGCCGGGGGCCGTTTGTGATCGAGAAACATTCGATTCCTTTCGTATATTCCGGAGGAATTGCATGCGGTACCCCGGCGATCAGGGCAAAGTCGGGTGCGAGTTCGTCAAGCCTCTTGCCGAGAGCTTCTCCACTTGCCCCGTACTCATCGAGTGCACCGAGCAGTTCGATCGAAACACCGCGGTTTTCCATGGCATCGAGTATCTGCTGTGCATCGCGCCGGACCTTGGGAAGCCCGCGCTGTTCAAGGTTTGCCAGGTAGGTGACGTTCGCTTCCGGACAGATGTCGTGGAGCGCGATAAGCTCATCGGCAAACATGTACGCCGTCTCCTTCTTCGCGTTAAGGATTGCAATGCCTTTCTTCCCGGATTGGGCAAGTTCAAGAAGCCTCTGTGCCGCAAGGTGCTTCAGGTCCCCGCGGGAAGCTTCGATATAGGATTTTGAAGCAGCGCCCCTGACCCGCTCGACCTCGTTTGCCTTGTCCATCAGGAACCGTTGCCGGGCGAGCTCTTCGGGCGTTATCCACCCGGCCGCCTCCGCTGCTTCAAGCGTGGCCATGACACCGGCAATATTTTCCAGGTATCCCGCGTGGATGTCGACTGCTATGGTGGGGGTAGTGATTCCGGCACCGATGATCGCCGACTGGAGATCTTCGCCGATGATCATCGAGACACAGGTCCCGACGACCGCCATTCGTTCCGGCGCAAATTTGTCCTCAGCATACCGGAGCACATCTTCAAGTGTGCTCTGCCCCCCGAAGATAAACTCGTTGTCGGCAAGTGAGGTCGTGAGAACCCGGAGGCCGTCTTCTTCAAGGAGCCGGGCATGCTTGAACGAGCAGCCCGAAGGACCGTGGAGGATCGCGACATCGACATTAAGGTCGCGTGCCGTATACAGCGCAGCAACAATCGAACTCGGGCGCGGATGCATATATTTCATAAAAACCAGTTATCTCCATGTCTTGACTGCGAGGACGACAGATCCTGATTGAGTATTCGCAAGCGCAGCGGAATAGCCTTCCTCAAGGGTCGCGGCCCTGGCAGCAATCAGCGGTTCCCGCCCGGCAGAATCCTGCTCTCCCGGATACGGTTCCGGCCCGACAAGAACGATACGAGTGGGCTGAATTGCATCGACAGCCAAACGGATCTGGTCGGCCGGAAAATTCTCACAGACCCTGCCGTCACCTTCTGCCTGTCCTATGACAAGGGTCAGTTCGTAGTTGCCGGATCGTGCTCTCGCGTACCGTGCGGCCTCAATCGTTGTGGCTGCGTTCGTGCCGGAGTTCGCATTGTCAATGACGAGAATGTTTCCGGAATCCCCGGCACGCTCTTCAGCCATCCGGCCAGGGAGTGCGGTGAAGGAGGAGAGCATCTTCGGATCGAAGCCCAGCATCACGGCAGCTGTTCCGGCAAGAAGCAGCGGTTCGCGGTAGGATTTGAGCGCGAGCAGCGGGTTCGTGAACCGGGCAGCCCTCCCGGCACCGATGAGCGCGGTGGACCCTTCAACCCGGGCGACTTCGTCAAGCCGGACAACATCGCGGGGTTCAAAGAGCTCATCGTCCAGCTCGATCCCTTCACCAAAAAGGATCTTCCTCGCATGCCGGGCTGATGTGATCTTTGTAGCGAGCGCGTGTTTTTTGCCGGCCGCAAAGAGATAGTCCTCCGCTGAAGTGATGATGGCAAGCGACCCGGCTCCGGTGACGCCAAGCGAGACCTCGGCGATCAGCCATCCATGGCAATTGATGGCGGCTGCAGCAGCAGCAAGGATCGATGCCGGAGTAATCCCGGTTTGCGCAAGAAGTTCTCTCTCCGGGTACCGGTACGTTCCTGTCGATGTGTGAAGTATCCCGGGCCCGTCCATCAGCGAGGCAAGCGTGTGGGCGGTTGTAGTCTTCCCGCGTGCGCCGGTGATCTCGATCATCGGTCTCGGGAGACAATTTCCAAGAAGCATCCGGACTGCTTCGTGATGCGTGATGATCTTCGTTCCCCGCTCCCGGAAAAACCGGAGGAGCGGGTAATCCGGATCGAGATGCACGGGCGAGACGATCATGTCGTATGTCTTTTCCTGCGCATCGCTGGCAGAAGCCGTGCTGTCCCGTCCACGATACACATCCACGAGATCGACTGCATCGCCGCGGGCAGAAAAAGCCGCACCGATCGTTTTGCCGCCATGGATGGTATCGAGTACCAGGATCTGCATAAAAAGGTTAAATGAGTGAAAGTGCTTTTGTTGCGTTCTTGACCATCAGATCAGCGAGGAGGGGATCGCTTCCGATCGGGTCAGCATACAAAAGAGGGATTGATTTTTCATTGAGCACGAAACTTCCCTTCTTCAGTCCTTCCGGAAGACCAATCTCGCCGGGGATGTCCTTCTCGATGTGGACACCTTTTGCAAGAAAGAGTGGGACAACGACAAGTGCCTCGATCGGTTCCTTCCGGAATTCATCGAGGGAATCCTTGATCGTTGGCTTGTTCATGTTCATGAACCCGCACTTCACGATAAAGTCAGTGCTCTGTGCCTTGATCAGCGCAGCGGTTTTCTCGACAAGTTCCTGGTTATAGGGCATCGTGCTCCCGTGCCCGACAAGTAACATTCCCTTCTTACCCATATTCTGTAACTCCGATAAAAATTTAGATTTCATTCAGGCCGGAGACCGGCCCGTGTCCAATAATCCTGTATGAAAAATAGGTAATGATTGTAATAATTCTTATCGATATGAATTGAATTTTGTATTCCTCACCGGGTTTTGAAACAAAAATTTTCCGGACCGGTAAAAAGTTCCCGTGAACGTTGATCTTTAACTGCGCACAGTTACCGGGTGGCCTTTCAAACTATAACGGTTTCCGGATTGTTTTTCCGGTCCTGCGCCGGATCTTTCCCTTTTCCCTATATTTTCTCACGGATTATTCTTTCATCAACAAACAGACCCGGGCCCAGGGAAAAGAGGATCTCCAGGAGAATTTTCGCTGAGGTGGAATTTCTCCGGCACGCAAAGACATCAAAAACTCTTTTTTCTGTACCGGCAAACGTAAGAAGCAGATGCGTTTTTTATCGGATTTGCAATCCCGGATTCTTCAGTCGCTGGGTCTTGTCTTCGGCGATATCGGTACAAGCCCCATCTATACCATCGGTGTGATCCTCTTATTCATCCTTCCGATCCCCGCAAATATTCTCGGGATGCTCTCGCTTATCATCTGGACCCTTTTCATTGTAATCACCGTACAATACACCTGGCTCGCGATGCACATCAGCAGCATAGGGGAGGGCGGAACGATCGTCCTCAAGGAAGTGCTCCTCTCTCTGCTTAAGCCGGACAGCCGGCTGATCCCGGTAATATCGGTCCTCACGATCCTCGGGATCGCCCTTTTTATCGGTGATTCCGTAATCACCCCGGCCATCAGTATTCTCTCGGCGGTCGAAGGAATTCTCCTGATCCCGGGATTCGAGCAGACCGGTGGGGGCCTGATCCTGCTTATTGCTGTGATCATAGCAACAGCTCTTTTCTTTATCCAGCGGCGGGGGACGGAGAAGATTGCATTCCTGTTCGGCCCGGTCATGCTCCTCTGGTTTGTCACCCTCACGGTAACGGGCATTATCGCGATCATCTCCTACCCGCAAATCCTCCTTGCACTCAGCCCCACGTACGCTTTTGTGTTCCTGTTCGAAAATGGGCTCACCTCGCTCTTTGTTATGTCCGCGGTCATTCTCTGTGTTACCGGTGGCGAAGCCCTCTACGCTGATATGGGCCATCTCGGATGCGAGCCGATCATCAAAGGCTGGTACTGCGTCTTTCCCGCGCTCGTGCTCAGCTATCTCGGGCAGGGTGCGTTCGTGCTCCAGCACCCGGAGACTCACAACGTCCTCTTCTCCATGTTCAATTACCAGCTCCCGTTCCTTTACATTCCGTTCCTGCTCCTCAGCATCTGCGCGACCGTGATCGCTTCACAGGCAATGATCAGCGGCCTCTTCTCGATCGTGTACCAGGGCATGACAACCCATATCCTTCCACGGATGAAGATCGAGTATACATCGCCTGAGCTCCGGTCGCAGATTTATATCGACACCGTCAACTGGATGATGCTTGCCGCGGTGATCGTGGTCATGCTGGAATTCAGGTCATCGGAAAATCTTGCCGCAGCGTACGGCCTTGCCGTTGCCGGGACGATGTTGATCTCCTCGATCATGATGACCATGATCTATATCCTGAGACATGACCCGGTCAAGTGGGCAGTAGCAGCGGCCCTTATCGTTGTCGACACGGCGTTTTTCCTTTCATCGTTCCTTAAGATTCCCCACGGTGCCTACTGGTCGTTCATTATGGCAGCGATCCCGCTTCTTATCATCGTTGCCTACATCCAGGGACAGAAAAAACTCCATACGATTCAGAAACCCGTGGATATCGAATCCTTCCTCCCGCAGTATGCAGCCGCGTACCGGTCGCTTCCCAAAATCCGGGGGACTGCCCTGTACTTCATGGGTGACACCCGGCACCTCTCTCCCTATATCGAGCAGATCTTCTTCAAAAACGAGATCCTGTACGAGAACAACATCCTCGTCTCGATCCAGACCCGCGACGCCCCGTTCGGTGTTACTACGGAACTCGATACCAATCTTGGTCACGGCCTCCATGTTTTCACCGTGAATGCCGGCTACATGGAAGTCGTGGACATCACGGGGCTGCTGAGGAGCCGCGGGATCGATGAAAAGACGATCTTTTACGGGGTCGAGAACATTGTGTCAGAATCTTTCATGGGACGGGTGTACGGGATCATCAAGAAAAATTCGCCCCCCTTTGTCCAGTTTTATGCACTCCCCCAGGAAAAGATCCACGGGGTCGTGACACGGGTTGAGATGTAAACCGGATTCCAAAGGAAACTAATTTGTTCGATCAGGCGCAACAAATATGAATCTATGAAGGACGCATTCGAACGCTTTGGCCTTTTGATAAACGACCAGGTTATAAAAACGCCCATCGCGATCGCATCCATGGCCGGCATCATCGATGCCGCATATGTGCTCCAACGCGCCGATCACACCGGGATCGGGTTCATGGGAGGGTATTCGATTGATGGCCCGACTATGGAGGCTGCCCGTACTATGGCCGCCTCCGGCAGCCGGAAAGAATTCCTGTACGAGGATCCGGTTGAAGAACTTTCATCCCAGCTCAGACAAATAGAGAATAGTACGGTGGTCCCGGGTTTCAATCTCCGGGGAAGTGAGCCTGCATCCTTTGCGGGGATAGCGGATACACTTGGCGACAAGGTTGTGTACGAGATCGATGCCCACTGCCGCCAGCCGGCAATGGTAGCAGCGGGAAGCGGTGAGTCTCTTCTCAAAAATCCGGAGATTCTCGCAGGGATGGTCCGGGCCCTCAAGGAAAAAGATGTCACGGTCTCGGTAAAAATTCGGGCGGGTGTGGCGCCTAATGACCGCCAGCTTGCACGGAAATTGTGGGCCGCAGGAGCAGACATCCTCCATATCGATCTCATGGACTTCGGGTCGGCAAAGCTCCGGCAGATCCGGAACAGTGTCCCGCTGATCCTGATAGCGAACAACTCCATCACGACATTTGAACGGATGAAAGAGATGCTCTCGCATGGAGCAGATCTTGTCTCGCTTGCGCGAAGCTCAGATGAGAAGACGTTGGCTGCGTTCGACGCAGGGATTGCCCATTACGCAAATGAAGAAGGATGGTACAATGCCCCGAAGCAGCTCTGCCGGGGCGGGGATGTCAGGGCGCTTACGTTCTGCTGCATGCCGGTGAAAGAATGCCCGCTCATCCCGACACTCTCCCGGATCGGGATGTCCAAGGAAGATTACATGCGGCTGAAGATCGAGGCCGTTCGTGGGACACCACTTGAAGGTGGATCGCAGACCTGTTTTGGCAGCCTCTGCTGGTGCTGCAAGACCTCATCCCCCTGCATGTTCCGCGATATTACGGTAAAGCAGCTGGGATTGTCGAAGCGGGAGTACATGCGACTGAAGCGTGAGTTATCGGATGCAATGATGTGCAAGGTGTTCCGTGAGCAGCCACGTGATGAGACCGGTTGAACGCGCCCAGATGGCGATGATGCTCGAAGTCTGTGCCTATCCTAAACCCGGGAATGTGGACCGGTGTCATGACTACCCCGAGACCCTGCTTGAACACTTTCTTGCTTCCACAATCTTTGCCCGGCCCGCACTTGAAGAGGCCGAGACCGGCAAAGGCAGGATCGGGGAGATCATAGGCAACGCCGTCGCGGCGACTAACTGTCACAAGGGTGGTAATACCCATTTCGGGGCATTCATCCTGCTCATCCCTCTTGTATCCGGCAGGGATATTCCCGGGGCGATGAACGCGATCACCCGGACAGATGTCTCAGACGCGGTTGCTTTCTACAAGGCATTCGGGCTGACGCAGGTCAAAACGCTTCCTGCTGATGAACTGGATGTAAATGATCCAAAGGCACTGAGGGAGCTCCGGGACCGCGAGATGACGCTTCTCGATGTGATGCAGCATTCGGCAGCAAACGATATGGTGGCCCGGGAATGGGTCACCGGCTTCCCGCTCACGCGGCGGGGGGCGGATCTGCTGCACCAGTTCGGGCCCGGCAGGGTTTCCATTGTCCGGATGTTCTTAAGCCTCCTTGCGTCAGAGCCTGATACGTTTATCATCAAGAAGCACGGTGTTACCGTTGCCCGGGAAACAATGGAAGCTGCACGGGATGTTCTTGACGGGAGGCGGACTGCAGAGAGTCTCGATGCGGAGTGCATTGCCCGGGACATTAACCCCGGCTCGATTGCGGATATAACCATCGCGGCGATCTTCATCGCACTTGGTGAGGGCTGGTCATGGGAATCCTGAAGGAAGGGATTAACGAAGTCATCGCAACCACCCGGTTCGGTACCCTGTGCAATGCGGCTCCCATCGGGATCCGGTTGGAACATGGTTCGTACTCCATGATCCTTTTTGCAGGCAGTCACACCTTCACAAACCTGAAACGGGAGGGTTGGATCGTGGCGAATTTTGTTTTCGATCCTGTGCTGTATGTCCGCACTGCTTTTGAGGATGTTAACCCTCCGGCATTCTGTGAGGAAATTATAAGGGATAAGAGCTTCTGCAGGCTTGCGGATGCGGAAGCATGGGTGGCATTCAGTGCAACTATTGAGAAAAAAACCCCTGAAGCCATGAAGATCCGGCTGGTCCCGGAGAAAGAATTTACCGGGAAAACCGGGCTTCACCCGGTGAACCGCGGGTTCAACAGTATCATCGATGCCACGGTTCATGCCACCCGGTACCGGGTCTCACGTGACCCGGGCCTCAAGGAATGGATCGATTACCACGCGGGAATTGTCCGGAAGTGCGGAGGCCCAAGAGAGCTTGAAGCACTTGAAATGCTCCTGGGTTATATCGCGTGATCGTGTTTTTAAGAACCGGAAAAAAATAAAAAACAAATCAGCAGACCCGGGGTACCGGGTCTCCCATCGGCGGCTCAATGAACCGCTCGCCACCGATCTTTGTCTCCATGATCACGTGAGCGCCTTTTGTGACGGTACCAACGATCGCCGCGTCCTTTCCGTATTTGTGTGCATGCAGAGCTTTGAGGATTGCCTCTGCATTGGATGCCGGCACACCCATCACAATTTTTCCCTCATTTGCGACTTCGAGCGGATCGATGCCGAGCATTCCGGCTGCACTTTTCACGCTCTTCCGGATTGGGAGGGCTTCTTCCCTGACACGGACCGAGACTCCGCTCTTCCGGGCCATCTCGTTGATCGCGTTTGCGAAGCCTCCGCGGGTCGGATCCTTCATTGCATGCACTGTCCCTGCAGCAAGGATCTTCTCCACGAGGCCGGCAAGGGGCGAGACGTCGGATTTAATCTGCTCGCCAAGATCGAAGCCTTCGCGGTGCGCCATGATCGCGATCCCGTGATCGCCAAGAGTACCGGAGACAATGACTGCGTCGCCGGGGATGAGGCCATTGTCACGGACTACGGTCTTTGCAATGCCAATGCCCGAGGTGTTGATAGCGATACCATCAAGAGCTCCGCGTTCCATGACCTTCGTGTCACCCGTGACAAGATTTGCCCCTGCTTCGTCAAGGGCTTCATCCATGGAGGCAACGATACGTGCAAGGTCATCGACCTCGAATCCTTCTTCGATGATCATACCGCAGGATAAGGCAATCGACTTTGCGCCCATCATTGCGAGATCGTTGACCGTGCCGCAGACCGAGAGCCTCCCGATGTCGCCGCCCGGAAAAAAAATCGGGCGCACGATATGTGAATCCGTTGTGAAAACAAGGTTCTGCCCGCTGAGCGGGATGACAGCCCCGTCATCCATCGCTTCAAGCCCGATACCCCCTGCATTATTGTTCCGGAACTTCGTCAGCGTCTGGAGGAGTTCGCCCATTACTTCTCCACCAGCTCCATGCATCATGTTGACTTTCATGTTAGTCATCCACCTCGATCTCGATGTTGGTTACAACGATCTCCCGTCCTTTCACCAGTTCGGGAAGGGCCCCGCATTGCGGGCAGACAAATACTTCACTGCCGTGGTACCCGCAGTGGCATTTCGTCTCCGCAGAAACCTCGTCGCACTGAAGGACGGTATGAGCGAAAAGCGGATCATCCTCCTTGATCGAATCGAAAAGGTAGATGACCTGCTCGGGGTTCACCATCGCCATTTTTCCGACCCCGATGCTGACCTTCTTGACGCAATTTGCCTTGTTCTCGATCGCGGCTTTGCGTGCAGTAGCGTAAAGGTCATAGGCGATGCCGTACTCGTGCATCATTCCTCCAGTGCAGCGTAGACCTGTCTGAAAATTTCCAGGGTCTCCAGTCCTTCCTCCCGTGAGAGACGCTGGATGGCAAAACCGACATGGACGAGAACATACTCCCCGACTTTTACGTCAACCAGGTCGAGCCGGACTTCCTGTTTGAGATTACCGTAATCGACGAGCCCGATGTTCCCCTCTTTTATCTCCAGAACTTCTGCGGGAACTGCAACGCACATAGAAATAGTCCTCTGTAATCTGAAAATAAATTAGGTGCTTCCTCCACTTAAAAACAGTGATATGACATGGTCCGGGCAGGCATCTTTAGAGAAATAATATTCTTAAAAAGCCATTCGTTTTAGTTTTCGAGAGGTATGGATCCGAACGTGAGATCGGACATCTGATGCGGAATACGAGGAAGATGAGTCCGCGGGAAAATTCTGAAAAACGGGCCCTCGTTGTTTCAATAAAGTTTTGAAACGGAACAACAACAAAAATGCTGGAACGCCGGGGAAGAGATTTGAACTCTTGAGGTGCAGGGCACCAGTAGCTTTCAAGGCTACCGCCTTCCCGGACTAGACTACCCCGGCCGTGCTCCATATGTTGGATGTAGCAGGTAAAAAAGGCTTCTTTACCGGGAAAATGCATTTATCCCGTGCAAACCCGCGGAAAAACACACAGAAAAATCTGCCGGGAATTTTCCGGTAGAAGCTACCAGATTCGGCGCGCAAGAAATAAGACTGTGCCGGTTGCGATAATCCCCAAAAATGGTAATTCCGGCGAGCTCTGGGCAGGAGTAGCAGTTTGTGAAACCCGGCCGGCAAAAATTGCCGGAACGGTCGGGCTTACGGAAACCGCCCGGGCATTTCGGGTGTACAGGAAAGCGGTGCCGGTGACGGACGACTCTGCCGGGAACATTTTCACGTACACAATTTTCCCGTTGCCGGGGATCTCGCTTCGCTCCGGGGTCTGCTGTCCGTTGGCGTTCACTACGTGGATTACACCGGATGCATCAAAGTACTCGATAATCCAGTCAATGGATGTTGATGTGTAGACCGTTACCGGATCGGTGCCGGTCCGCACGGCAAAATATGCCGGGTGATCTCGCGATGCCGTGGTGTGGGCCGAAAGTACGACAAGCGTTGTTGCAGCTGAAGGAGTAGTGTCGATAAGACCGGCTTCGCCAATAACGGTAATCGTCCGGTCCCCTATGTAACCATTGGCGTCCGTAAAACTTACAGCATAATCCCCGGGCGAGGTTATGGGAACATCCGTTGAAAAATCGCCCCGGAGATTCGTATTGATATATTTGGGTCCGAAGATAATCGATCCGTCCGGGCTGAATACTTCGATCTGTATACCGGAGTTTTTATCGCTGCTGATGGTGCCGGAGATGTACAATTTCCCGTTCATATTCTGGGTGGTTGACGATCCAAGTTCGATCTCATCGGAACGATCGACAAGCTGGATAACCCGCATGGTGTTCGAGTTGCCACCCCCGTTTACCGGTACTTCGACTTTGTAGGTTCCCTTTGGAAGGCCGGTTGTATCGAAAACCGTACGGAATGTTTTATCCGACTGGATATAGGCTACTTTCCGCTGGACTTCGGTAGAAGTGGTGAGCTGGAAGAAGAGGACAACGTCCAGCGGAGTTCCTATCCCGTACGTGGTATTTCCGGTTACCACGAGAGGTTTCCCGACAGGAAGTGTATCCGGTGCATTAATTATGACGGTATAAGCCGACGCACATCCCGAGAGAAAGAAGAGTCCTAAAAGAAGCAGGACGATCTTTTTCATCTTAAGTAGATTAACTAATAAGATGTTAATGATATCTGAACGGGAACAACCTCTTGCCCATTGGCGGGGAAAAGAGCGTTTCGGCAGCAAGTTGCTGGAATGCCTCACCATAATCTTCCGGAGTGCCGGATGCACATGGTCGAAGTGCCGGATGTGCAGCTACCGGCATGAGCGATATGCAAACAGGCAGTCTCCGGAGGAACTGATCGGGCATCTCCGGGCGCAGCTTGCATGGATTCGCGATGAGTACAAACCTGAAGAATATGCGATGGTGAAGATCTTTACTTCCGGGAGTTTTTTTGATCCTGAAGAAGTCCCTTCAGCGTTTGTGACCGAAGTTGCGAAAGAATTTCGCGGGAAGATCGTCATTGCCGAGACCCGGCCGGAGTTTGTTGACGAGGACATCTTCTCTTCGTTCGTTGAAACGATCGATGACGGAACGTACGAAACTCCGCTTTTCGCTGCCATCGGTCTTGAGACCACCAACGATTTTATCCGGACGAAAAGCATCAACAAGGGTTTTTCATTTTCTGATTTTACCTCTGCAGCAACCAGGGCGCATGCCGCCGGGGCAGGAGTCAAGGCATATCTGCTCTTTAAACCGCTCTTCCTGACAGAAAATGAAGCTGTCACCGACATGCAGATCTCAATTCGAGAAGCAGCGGAACATGCGGAGATGATCTCCATGAATCCCTGCACGGTCCAGCGAAAGACCGAGCTGGAGTTCTACTGGAAACGGGGAGCATACCGACCCCCCTATCTCTGGAGCGTCCTCACTCTCCTCAAAGACGCCCCTGTCCATGTTACCTGCGACCCGCTCGGAGGTGGTCAGAAACGCGGACCGCACAATTGCAGCACCTGCGATTACGAGATAGTCCGGGGAATACGCGATTTCTCCCTCACCGGGGATCGCGAGCTGATTGGTGCACTGTTGGATACAGAATGTTCCTGCAAGGCGGAATGGGAATTTGTTCTTGAAAACGAAAAGCCGTACGCGATGCCACTGACCCGGTAATGTAAACCGGAAATAATGCAAACCAGAAAATTTTCTCTGGCTAAAAACCCCTTTTTTACGATACCTGTCCTTATCACACTGTCCATCGGGTGCGGATGCCCTGCGATACAACAACGGTTCCTGGAATTTTTACCCATCACTCAATGGATATGCCTCAACCCCGATGGAAAAAATAAGAGAATAAAATAGTCCCGGGTGAAAATCGCCGGTAAATTTCAACAATTTTTTTTTGCTTTTCCACTCTGGTTCTCAAGTTGTCTTGCGAGCAGGGGAAGGAAGGTGCCGGCATCTGACACTACGCCGATTGCCTGCATGGTGCCGCGATCCATGAGCTTGGTGAGCGAGGCCGGGTTGATGTCTACACAGATCGTCTTGACGCTCGAAGGGAGGTAGTTCCCGACCGCGACCGAATGGAGGAGGGTTGCTACCATCAGGACCATACTGCATCCGTTGAGCTGCTTTTTCATGGCATCCTGTGCAACCATCGCATCCGTGATTACATCCGGGAGGGGACCATCGTCCCGTATCGAGCCGGCAAGGACAAAGGGTACGTTATGGGTTACGCATTCGTACATAATCCCGCCATTGATGACACCGGACTCGACCGCATTTTTGATCGATCCGGCCCGCATGATCTCGCTGATTGCGTAAAGGTGGTGGCGGTGCCCGCCAAGGACCGGCTTGCCGATCGAGATCTCCATACCGAGCGACGTACCGTAGAGATTATACTCGATATCATGGGTAGCAAGGGCGTTGCCGGCAAAAAGTACATCTATGTAACCGTCATGAATTATTCCGGCAAGGGCCTTGTCCGCACCGGTGTGGACGATTGCCGGGCCACCAACAATTGCGATCTTCCCCCCGTTCCGGTGAACTTCAAGGATCTCTTTTGCGATCTTTGCGATCAGGGTCTCGCTCGGGCGTTCGGACGAAACTGTCCCGTGCATGAACTCGAAGTTGCTCTGCTCCCGGGGACGCTCGGGATAACTGACGCTGACGCCATGTTCACCGACAACAACAAGGTCGCCTTTTTTAATTTTGGCAAGCGCTGTGCTTCTTGCGGTCTTTGCGACCGGGTCGACGACAATAAGGAAATCCATCTTGGTGCCTTCGACCGGGATCCACTCACCGCAATACTTTACCTGGGTGGGGTGGTTCGTTGTCGTGTAGAAGCCTTTTGGAACGATCTTGTCCCCGGCAGCGGGAATGAGTTCGGTGTCCCCGATGTCAAGGGGTCTGGCACCGATCCGGTGGAGTTCCGAGAGTATGGCCCGGAGTTTCTCGCGGTCGGGCGCAACGATGCGGAGCCGGGCGTAGCTGGGATCGGTCTTCTTTTTCCCGATATCGAAGACGAGGATCTCAAAATTTCCGCCCATATCCATGACCCGGTCGAAGAGCTGCGTCATGATGCCGGAATCGATGATATGACCATGGAGCTCTATCTCCTGCGACTCCACCATAGTACAGTCATAATGGGCGATGCCCCTTAATATGCATTACCCCTGAATGTGGCAGGATTGTGCCTGTTTTTCTCACAGGGGCACAAAATGGGGGATAATCCTGTTGCTCAATGAAAAAAATTTGCACAGAATCCGGATTATCTGTGACTGGAAACTGAACCTGATCAAAAATAAATCCGGATCGAAAACCGGCCGGGCTAAAACAAAAGAGCTGACAATGGGTGGTTGGTGAAAGAACGGTGAAAAACAGAGCCGGGCCCGGGATCCGCACCAAAAATCCGGAACCGGATCTCATGAGGAACAAAGAACGGTAAAAAAGCCTGGGGAAGAATACGATCCGTGCCGATAGAAAAAATTTATTTCCGGCTTTTCGACCGCAAAAATTCTTCTGCCCTCTCCAGGCTTGCTGGAGTATTGACATTAATCGTGAGGCAGGCATCACGCAGGAGAACCTTTGTTTCATCCTGAGTCTCTGATATCCGGGAACCAGACATGATGTTTATTCCCGCAGGGCATGCTTCGATCCCCTCAACGATCTCGCGGTACGGCATATTGCCATCCCTGCAATCGGCAGAGTCTTCCGGTACCCAGGTCGAGCACGCATCTTTTCCGGAATTTTTGTAAAAATCCCGGATTGCCTGGATAATCCCGGGCGTAATGCAGGGTATGTCGGAGACACTGATGAAGAGCGATCCAACTTCATCAAGAGCTTGAACAGACTCGATCATATCTTCGATGTATCCCCGCCCTTTTGCGTTGTGGATGGTGATATTCTGTGCCCTGCACCAGTTCCGGGTCATCGGAGTCCGGGGACTCGTGACCACAACCGGATCGCACCCGGCACCGGCAAAGGCATCGATGACATAGGAGATCATCGGGCGGCCCGCAATATCGAGAAGCGGTTTCTCCCCACGGTTGAGCCGGCTCCCGCTGCCACCGGCCATGATCAGCGCAAGCATGCGGCAAGTGCCTCCATCAGAACGCGGTTCTCTTCCCGGGTTCTCACGGCGATTCGGATATGGGTTGGAAGTCCGAAGGAGGTGCAGTCACGCACGAGGATGCCGGAGCTTTCGAGCCTTCCGCAGAGGTTCGCGACGTTCCGGCCGCATTCGATGAGGATGTAGTTGACGGAAGACGGCCTGGGGATGAGGCCAAGCGCTGCTATCCCGAGTTCAAGCCTGGCGCGCTCCTTTTCGATCAACTGCCGGGAGCCGGCCAGTTCGTCCCGGTGCTTGAGAGCCTCAAGGGCAAACGCTTCCGCGTACGCATTCACGCTCCAGGGCGGGCGCGTGATCTCGATCTTCTCGATAAGATCCGGATCCCCGAACCCGAACCCGAACCCGAACCGGAGCCCGGGCACCGAGAAACTTTTCGTGAGGGAATGGAGGACAAACAGGCCCGGATCCCGCACGTCAGACATACTTTGGCCGGGATCGGCGAGATCGATGAATGCTTCATCGCAGAAGAGGGTACCGCCATGCGCTGCTGTTGATGCGAGCAGTTCGTCCAGTTCCTGTCGAGACCGGAGAACTCCTGTGGGATTGTTCGGGTTGCAGACAAAGATTACGTCCGATTCAGCGGGATGCGATGCTGGTCTGGCGCCGGCAAGCCTGGCTGACAAATCGTATTCGCCAAAGGTTGGGGGTTCGAAAAAATATTTTCTCCCCCGCAGCAGAACCGAGCAGAACACCCGGATTAGTTCGATGGATCCATTTCCTACGCAGATCTCTTCCGGCTTCCGGTGGTAGGTATGCGCTATGGCATTCTTCAGGGTATGAAAGCCATTATCCGGATATCTCGTAAGAGCTTCAGGATCGCAGTCCCATGTGAATGCGGGGGGGTACGGATTTACGCTCGCGCTGAAATCCCGTACGTTTCTATGGTTTTTTTCCTGCAGCCACTTCCCAATGCCCCCATGCACCACCCGTTCCGGGAATAAATCGGCCGCCAGTAAATCCCGCATTTCACGTAATAATTGGATTGGAAGTCATAAATGCGTTTGCTGAACGGCTTAAAATTAAAAAACAAAGTTTATATCCCTTAATGTTTTAGTTTGAATCATCTGGTTAGTCAGACACAAAGGTTCTCTTTGTCTGACATATGCATGACATAAGCCAGACATATGTCGGAAATGTAAGATATGATGATGCAAAGAATCACGCTCCGGTTGCCCGAACAACAGATCAGTCTGCTCCAGCAGATGGTGAATTCGGGAGAATATCCCAATATTTCGGAGGCCGTCCGGGCCGCCGTGCGTGAACTTGTTGAAAAACGCGCCAGCCGTGTCTTAAAGGATAGCGACCAGGTTTCATTCAAGGTATGAGTGGGTAGAAATGCAGAGTATTATTAACGACGCTTTAAAAAATGCCGATCTTGAAAAAGAGATGAACAAGCCCGGCTCGACAAGTGGAATGGAAGATGACTTTGTAGGGCAGCCAAGGATTGTTATCATCGGCTGCGGCGGTGCAGGAAACAACACCGTCAACCGAATCCACCACATGGGTGTCTCGGGCGCAGAAACCATCGCCATCAACACCGACAAGCAGCACTTGGACATGATCCAGGCCGATAAAAGGATCCTCATCGGGAAATCCTTAACCAAAGGTCTCGGTGCCGGCGGTTATCCCGATGTCGGTAAGAGAGCGGCCGAGATGGCCCGCCCCACCCTTGAAGCGATTCTCGAATCCGCTGACCTCGTCTTCATCACAGCAGGTATGGGAGGAGGTACCGGTACCGGTTCCGCACCCGTAGTCGCGGCTATTGCAAAAGAGCAGGGAGCAATTGTTGTCGGGATGGTCAGCTACCCGTTCCAGGTCGAGAAGGCACGGTTGATCCGTGCAGAAGAGGGTCTTGAGGCACTCGCGGCAGCAGCAGACTCCGTAATCGTTCTTGATAACAACCGGCTCAAGAACTTCGTCCCGAACCTCCCGCTCGGCCAGGCATTCTCTGTCATGGACCAGCTCATCGGTGAGACCGTCAAGGGCATCTCCGAGACCATCACTGAGCCGTCACTCATCAACATCGACTATGCAGATGTCCGGGCAATCATGTCCAAGGGTGGCGTAGCGGTCATGCTCGTTGGAGAGAGCAAGCAGCAGAACAAGGCAGAAAGCGTAGTTCGCGAATGCCTGTCCAACCCGATGCTCGACATCGACTATCGCGGCGCAACCGGCAGCCTGATCCACATCACGGGCGGCACGGACTTAACCCTGCAGGATGCAGAAGAAGTCGCAACCTCGCTCACGTACGAACTCGATCCCCACGCAGATGTCATCTGGGGTGCACGTGTCCGCGGCGATATGGAAGGCAAGATCCGCGTCCTCGCGATCATGACCGGTGTCAAGAGTGCACAGATTCTCGGGACCCGCCAGTCATACAAGACCATGATCTCGGATATCGAAGAGAAGCGTGCGAACCCGAAAGCAGTCGAGATGCCCCAGAGCAGGCGCAGCGGCAGGGATCAGCCCAGCGGCGGCGGCGTTCTTGAATGGGTCGGTTAATCACGCACATAAGACAATAAAACTACAAAAACCACAAAAAACATAGCATTCTCCCAAATAAATGAGGAAATGTTGGTCAATATCTGACACCAACATCCTTTTTCTATTCGTTAGAAAAATTCCTGAGCGCTTTGTTTTTCGGACTTTATTTTCCGGCCTATATCTGCTGCGGAAGATTTTGCAGCGTTTATCCTGTCTTTTTTTCCTAACTCCTGCCGTTTCAACGACCTATGGCGAAACGCTTAATAATCTCCCCCTCCTTTAAAATATAGTACATTCGACCAATCCTTCGCCGGGATGGTATGGGTGCTGCCGCGGTTCGGACGCATCTGGGTATCGGGAGTTGAACATCATGAACAGTGTGTTGAATAAAGACTTCGTTCCGGAGTCTTATGAAAATATAACGCTGAGTACTTTTTCTGATGTTTTTCATCTTGCATCCTGCATGCAGATTTGTTCTGTGAGAGATCAACAGGATTGGAATTCCTCGTCAAGGAAACCGATCTCTTTCGCAAAAATATGCAGCTCCGGCAAAGGAGAATCTGATGAGGTGTGGTAACGCATGTTGAATGACCTGATGGAAAAAAGAAAGAAAATTCTCGTAAAGTCTGAAGAACACAAAAACAAGCGCAACGATCTCAACGCCAACGCAAGCAAGCTCGCCCGTGAGCGCAATACGCTCAACAACCAGACCCGGGAGTTTGTTGAAGAGGCCCAGAAGAACAAGGATCTCCGGGACAAGTACAACCAGGATGTCCTTGACCTCAAGGCACAGCGGAACGAGCTTAACGACAAAGCCAACGTGCTTTTTGAAGATATCGAGGGGTTCAAGAAAGAGCATGGAACCTCAAAAAACCGGGGCGTCAAGGAACTTCAGAAACAGATCGAATTTATGGAGTACCGGCAGCAGACCGAAGTCTTCACTACCGACAAGGAACGCGAGCTGATCGAGAAGATCAAGCAGATGAAGGGGCAGGTGCGCGAGCAGGAAGCCGAGTTCGAACAGAACAAGGAGATGCGCACCAAGATCACCGAGGCACGTGATTTCCGCAAAGCAGCCTCCGACCTTCACGCGAAAGTGACGGAAGTCGCTGAGCTCGCCCAGAAGCACCATGACCTGATGGTCGAGTCCTACCGGAAGGCCGACAAGTCTCGCGAAGCGGCAGATGCGGCACACAAGAGTTTTGTCGAAGCCCAGGAAACCGCAGACGCCGAGCACAAGGCCTTCATCGCCTGCCAGAAAGAGCTCCGTGATTACGACAAGGTTATCTCGGGTCTTCGCAAGAAGACCAAGAAGGTAAAAGTGACGAAGGAACAGAAAGCGGTCCGGAAGGAAGCCGAGAGCCTGTTCAAGAATTTCCGTGCCGGCGAAAAACTCACCACGGACGACATTTTACTCCTCCAGCGCTCAAAACTCATCTGAAATCATTTTTTGTTTTTCCGGGGAAATATCTCCAGCCTTGTTAAATCCGTTTTTTTGTGAAATCTTTTCTTCAGTGGATTTATTACGGATACCATACCAAACTTATCCAGTTAATCCTTTATTTTTGTCAATAAAGGAGATATACGAATAATACTGGACGCATGCAGCGGGTGAGGAACTTTAAAGAATGGTGCAGGGAAGGACGCTGGTTCTGAGCGTTGATCGGGATGACGATATCGGGTGGAAAGCGAAAGTGGAAAGCCCGGCTGTCGGCCGGACCGCATGCCTGAATGCTGCGACTACGCTCGCGCTTGCTGATCCCGAGGATTCTGATGTCAATGCAATATTCTGTGCAGTTAAGATCTTCGATGAGCTGGTTGCAAAAGGTGAGGACGCATCTGTTGCAGTTGTAGCAGGCAACCACCTCCACATGATCGAAGGGGACCGGAGGATCGCGAGCTCGCTTGAAAAAGTGCTTGAAGAGACGCGGGCTACCGATTGTATCCTTGTATCGGATGGCGCAGAGGACGAGTATGTCATCCCCATCATCCAGTCAAAGATCCCGGTCATCAGCATCCGGCGGGTCATTGTCAACCAGATGCCAAACCTTGAGGGGACATATTACATCCTCAAGAAATTCTTCGAAGATCCAAAGATCTCCCGGATGTTTTTCATACCCCTCGGCCTCGCGATGCTCCTCTATGCATCAGCATATCTCCTCGGGTATCCGGCAGTTGCAACCATTATCGTTGTCGGAGTAATTGGTTGTTATATGCTCTACAAAGGATTCGGGTTTGACGAGATAGTCCACGGCATCACCGATGCTTTGCGGATCTCCCTCTCCCGGGGGCGTTTCTCCTTTGTCACGTACTCGGCTACGATTCTCCTGATAATTATTGGGTTTACCTTTGGTTTCAGTAATGTGCTCAGGTACTACTCTGCAGATTCGAGCCTTGGTATCGTCCTCTATCTCATGACGTTTATCTGGGGAGCGATCGACTGGCTCATTATCGCGGGTCTTGTTACGTCCATCGGGATCCTCATAGATGTCTACATCAATGAGAAGGAAAATATCGGCAATGTTGTCGTCTTCCCCTTCTTTGTTACCGCTATCGGACTTATTCTCTGGAGCGCAAGCATCTACATAATTTCTATCAACGGTGTTCCGGACTTCCCGCTCACCGCGGAAGCAGCATCGCAGGAGATCTTACTCCTGACATCCATTGGAATTCTCTCTGCCATCAGCGGGGTGATCGTCCAGTTCTTCGTCAACCGGAAGCTCGCGGAGGAGCGAAAGCAGGAAATTATCGAAGTTATGTAATTTTTATTTTGTGCAAAAAGTCTGAAACGGTCTGATAGTCCGAAAATTTTCCTGAGTTTTTTTCATCGGGAAGCTGAGATCAATTTTTCTTTTCATGTTCAGCTTTATTCTGGATGTGCATGCGTTCTTTTTCCAGATTATTTCGCGGTCTTACGAATCTGCAGTTCGGAACCCCCAAACTTTTTTATGAAGTGCTGAGCACATGCCTCCATGATTATAAGAAATGGGATAAAAGTCCCTTGGAAAAAATGGCATTTGATTCCCGTTCTATCAAAATGGAATAAGGGAGCGATGGGAAAAATTAGTGACGTTCAGGTGGATTTTCAGATGGTGGCAGCCCCGAACTCCGGGGATTTGAAAAATACCCCATTCCCCCGGGGAATTCCTTTGCCATCGTGAAGTTCCGGGTTGCCTGGGGTGTCTGGACCATCAGGACCGGGATGGCCACATTGAATTCGTGGGACGGGTACCAGTAGATCCCGTTCCCGTAGGAAAACGCCGCGCTTGGAACGGTAAATTCTGCGCTGGAGAGATCGATGCGCTTAATCTGCGCGTCATCGTAATTAAGGATCTTCATCAGCTTGTTTTTAAGATCCTGTTTCCCGAACAAAAAAAAGATAAATCTTGTCCCTTCATCAACGGAATAATTGACATGGATAAAAGCAGTACCGTTATCGAGCTGGATATTGACGTCCTGCACGGTGATGTAACCATACCGTTCTTCATTCGCAGCCATTACCGGGGATGCGATGCAGAGCGATAAGAGAACGATCAGCGCGATGGCACGGGATCGCATAAGCATACTAAATTTGTGAAGAGTACTTAAATTGCTTTGGGTACTACCATGGTTTTTTATTTCCATCGTGGCGAGTAATCCGGATAAAAAGAATTATTTCTTGTTTGCAAGGATGATCTCGATACTCGAAACATTGGTCTTACCGGTATCGGTATCGATAATTTCTGTTGAAGTCAGGATATCCTGCTTGGTAACACCTTCGAGGAATCTGTTGAGGGAGATCTCAGCGGTATCAACGGCCCTCGATATTGCCTTGCCCCGCGCCTTGATTGCAACCGTCTCTGCACCGTTGTTGAACTGGGTAACGACCGCAAGAACATAGTTCATTACCGGCTTGTTCCCCACGAACACTGTATTCTCTTTCAATTGCATAGGTCACCTCACTACAGGTATTTTTTCTTCATGATAAGCTCAGCATTCAGTACGCTCGCACCCGCAGCCCCCCGTATGGTGTTGTGCCCCATCGCCACGAACCGTACCCCTTCCCGAAGCCGGCCAACCGAAACGGTCATACCGTCGCCACGCATCCGGTCGAGCCGGGGCTGGGGCCGGTCAGGTTCTTCCGCAAAGAAGTGGACTGACTCTTTGGGCTGGGTCGGCAATCCTTTGATGGGAGGTTTATAATCGCGGAAAGCCTTGGAAAGTTTTTCTACGGGCTCCTTGATGTCGATCCAGACAGCCATCGTGTGGCCATCGATAACCGGGATCCGGTGACAGCTCGCGCTGACCTTAAAGGGAGCATTCTTCACGCTCTTTCCTTTCAGCGTTCCCATGATCTTTAAGGTCTCGGACTCCATCTTCTCTTCTTCCTTGCCGATGTAAGGGATGACATTATCGTAAATTGCCATTGCTGCGACACCGGCAAACCCGGCCCCTGATATGGCCTGCATCGTTGCCACTTGGACGTCGGTAAATTTGAATGTCCGGAGCGGTGCAAGGGCAGTTACCATCATGATGGTCGAACAATTCGGGTTTGTTACGATGAATCCGTCCCGCCCTGCATCGCGCTGCACATCGATAAGCCCGAGGTGATCGGGATTTACTTCCGGCACAACGAGCGGGATGGTCGGCTCCATCCGGTGTGAGCTCGCATTGCTGCAGACTGCAATACCCGCATCCGCAAACTCCCGTTCGGTCTCAGTTGCGATCTCTGCCGGCAGAGCGGAAAAAACAATATCGACATCCTTCATCGCCTTAGGCGATGTCGGCACTACCTTGATTTTTTCAATATTTTCGGGAAACGGTGTTTCCAGACGCCAGTTCACTACTTTGCTGTAGGGTTTCCCCGCACTGCGTTCGGAGGCGGCTAGCGTCGAAAGGTTGAACCAGGGATGATCCGCAAGGAGTTCAACAAATCGCTGACCAACCGCGCCCGTAGCTCCGAGCACTCCAACATTGATCATAGGTGTAAGGTCCTGTTCGTTAGTTTCCCCGACTGTTAATGTGGCGGGTTGTAAAATGCCATTTCACCTGCGATAATAAAAACATTGTTTTTTAAAATTTTATGAGATAATTAAATAAAAACGGACAAAACGAAAATCTGGGAACAAACAGGGCCTCTTCTCTTCCGGTCCGGAATGAAGCAGCTGCACTGCCTTTTATCTTGCTTTTAGTAAAAATGCCTTGATTCCGGGAAACCCGGAGAAAAAAATTATTCCAGGGAATCTTATTCCATTCTGATCGCTTCAGCGGGGCAGACATCGACACAGGTCTGGCAATCGACGCACATGTCCTTTTCAACTTTTGCCTTGTCATTTTCCATGGCGATTGCCGAAGCCGGGCATTCGCTCACGCAGGTCTCGCATCCGGTACACTTATTGTTGTCAACGACTGCTACCAACTCGTTCACTCCATCGTATATGTTGGGGAAAGGACAAAAAAAGGGTTTCGATAAAGACATGAAAACAACGAAGAATTGCAGCAATTCAATGCATCACCAAAGGTTGTACCGGAATAACAACAAAATCCCGGTAATTTCGTCATGAAATGGGTCCGGTTTGAACCGGAAAAATTCAGAAAAAAACAGGGATTATTTGCCGAGGTCGAGCACATCGTTCATGCCGTAGATGCCGGGCTTTTTCCCGACAACCCAGCGGGCTGCACAGAGAGCACCGCTCACGAAGACCGACCGGTCATAGGCCCGGTGGGAGAGCTCGATCGTCTCGAAATTTTTTGAGAACATGACCTTGTGATCGCCAACAATGTCCCCGCCGCGAATCACATGGACCCCGATCTCGTTCCCGCGCTCGGTCATCCCCTCGCGCCCGTACATCTTCTGCCGCGCCCCAACCTCCTCGTCAAGGATCTCAAGGATGGTCTTGGCGGTTCCGCTCGGTGCATCCTTCTTGTGCCGGTGATGAGCTTCGATGACTTCGATATCGTAATCTTTCAGGAGTTTCCCGGCATCGCGGATGAGCTGCCAGAAGATGTTGACACCGACCGAGAAGTTGGTGGATATTACTGCCGGGACATTTCCTATAATCGCCTTATCCATCTCAGCTCTCTGTGCTGCGGAAATCCCGGTCGTCCCGACAACAAGGGCGACATTGTTCCGGGCCGCAAGTTTGGCGTTCTCAACCGAGGCGCTCGCGATCGTGAAATCGATCATGACATCTGCACCGGTACGCTTCAGGAGCGCGTCGGCATCTTTGGCTTCCACAATCTCCGCACCGAAGAATGAACTCGGCTTGAGATTGATGCCTCCGACAAGTTCGAGATCGGCCGACTCATTGACCATCCTTCCGAGGGTCTGCCCCATACGTCCGGATGCTCCGCATACTACTACCTTGATCATGATTGTTTACCTCCGCGGAGATTTTACCGGTGATGATTTTGCGTGGGCCGGAGATTTTCGCATTGTCACCGCTGTCGGCTTTGGCGCAGATTTCACCGAAGGTTTTGTTGTGGATTTTGCGGCTGGTTTTGCAACCGTTTTCGCAATGGTTTTCACCGGTGTTTTTGCAGTCGCCTTTTTTGCCGCACCTTTCGCGGGCAGGGTTGCAAGGATTTTTTTCAGCTGATCGGTCCGCTTCTCATCGAGATCATCGAGCGGCAGCCGGACCGGCCCGCCTGCCATGCCGATCAGTTCAACGGCTTTCTTGACCGGTATCGGGTTCGTGTCGATGAACATCGAACGGAAGAGCGGCGAGAGCGCGAAGTGGAGAACAAGTGCCTTCTGGTAATTGCCTTCCTTCATTGCCTCGTACATCGCGACCATCCGTTTCGGATCAACGTTTGCTGCTACCGAGATAACGCCGTCCCCGCCGAGCGCCATGATCGGGAGGGTGATGTTATCATCCCCGGAGATGACGGCGAAGTCCTCATCCTGTGTCTCTTCGATAATCCGGGAGATCTGCCCGATATTGCCGCTCGCTTCCTTGACCCCGACGATGTTCGGGTGCTGTGCAAGCTCAGCAATGAGATCGGGCTCGAGGTTCTGGCCGGTTCTTCCGGGCACGTTATAGATGACAACCGGAATATCGAGATCCGCAAGCTTCGTATAGTGTTTGATAAGACCTGAACGGTTCGGCTTATTGTAGTACGGACTGATGACGAGCACGCCGTCCGCACCGGTGTCCTTAGCCGCCTTCGTGAGTCTTACCGCTTCAGCGGTATTGTTGGATCCGGTTCCCGCAAGCACCGGGATCTTACCGTTGACCTTGTCAACCGTAACGCTCACTACTTTCTCGTGTTCATCGAAGGTCAGCGTTGCAGATTCGCCAGTCGAACCACAGGGGACAATGCCATGAATGCCGCCTGCGAGAAGAAAACCGATATTTCGCTCAAGGCCCGGAATATCCAGACCCATTGCAGGGTTTCTTTTAAAAGGGGTTATGATTGCCGGAAGGACACCTTCAAACATGAATAGATTTATGCGTGTCTTTTGGTATTTATTTTTCTTGTGATATACCCGGCGACGCGGTTCCTTACCCTTTTGCTCTCGATTACTGCTGACTTGTTGAGCTGGATCTTATTCTCATCAAAGCTGCCCGAAAAATAATCCCTCTGCTGTTTCAGAAGTTCGGTTCCGAGAGTCTTAATATACGACGGCTTAATTCCCATTCGTGATTCCTCGAGTTTCTATAGTTTACATGCGGTTTGAGCAGATAATAATATTGCTTGTAATATCGCCGGGCTTCTCACCGAACAACCGGATCAGACCCGCCCTTCCCGCTGTACCTTTATCCGTTATCACGTTGGGAACCCCGTCTTTGCAGCATGATGCGACGCCCCAGTCCATCGAGCTTATCCCGGCGGGCTCGCGTGCCGGATCGAAGCAGTAGGTTTCAAGGAACGTATCTTTGAGCGTCTTGAGAGCTTCCGGGGAATACCGGAGTATCGCAGCGGCCCGCATCGATGGATCAAATTTCATTGCGGTGAGAAGAATTCGCGAAAGAGGTTCGTCCGTACCGAACGCAGGTTTTCCTGTGGATTGTACTTTACCATCAGCATTGAGTGCCCAGGTCATTGCTGCGACGCCGTCTTTGTCACGCGCGTTTCGGATTGCAAACGCGATACCGAGTCCGTTCTCCGGAATGAGCCGGGGATTGAGAGATTCTTCCACCAGCGAAACTGAGGACTCGAGCTGCGCGAGAACAACATTTCGCTCCTGGGCCGGGTCGATCATTGCCTCTTCTTTTGGAATTTTGGGAGGTATAAACCTGCCTTATGATAAAAGGAATTCCTATGCGAGTACCGTATAGATGCGAAATTCCGTAGGGTTAGACTATTCGTGAAAAATGGTTATCAAGCAAAAAGTGTGATGCCTCCCCGCATCAGGGCCTCACCGAGGTACGGCGGGGCAAGGAAGTTTTAGAGAATTATTTTTTCGGATTATTACTTGCGGAACAGCCGCGGGGGCTCCCCGTCGGGGGCGGCGGCACACATCACATCCGAGAAATTTTCCGACCGTGTTGCAGATTAATTAGATATTTTCCGGAACCGGAATATTTTTTTTTTTTGCAAAACGTTTCGGAAAAATTTCTTTTTAATTTCTCAAGATTTCTCTTTTCGGTTCCGGTGTTTTCAAAATTATTTCCGGAAAAATTTTTTGAAATTCTTTTCTGTTCAGAATTTTTTTCTCATTAACTTAACAAAATCCGGAAACGTTCCCAACGAAAAAATCCGGGAAACGTACAAGATCGAAGACTTCCAACCGGTTTACCCACGGATATTCCTCATAAATTAACCCTACGGACATCATCTCCCTTGATCCCGTTCGGATCAAATCCGGGCCCTTTGCGAGCTCCGTTTCCCGTATATCTGTCCCGGGAAAGCCCGCAAAACGCCCGGATTTCCGGTTTTTTAAAAGTCTTAGGAAACTCGTCCGATTGCCAGAATACCCTGTTTACTGCGAGAAAAATGACCCTCAAGAGCTGGGTGAGATTTCGTTTTGACCAGGGCAATCGACCGGGAGATCGTGCAAAAGAAGTGTCTCTATGGCTCGCCAATAAATTCTGGGTATTCTGGCCTATTTTGGCGAAATATGCTCGGATTATGGGTATTTTTTTCGGTACCCGATACTGGATCACAGCAGATTACGGGGAAAATGGGGTTCCTGGATATCCTGCCGGATGGAATTTTCTGTTCCGGGGATTGTCCGGCCGGAGCTGGGTGTCTCTCGCGGGATCTGCAATTGTCCGGCCGGTGAAAAAATCCTGGTGAAGTCCGATCGATTTAAGAAAAATTAAAAAAAATTTAGAGAAAGATCCGGAACTGAATCAGAAAAGTTCCCGCATACTGCAGAAATTTCTGACTACGATGAAACACAGGATTTTTTTGCGCGATTGAAAGGGGAGACAACTATTCTTTGCATAGTGAAATCCGAGCCGGAAATATTTTTGGATGGAAAGGTGCCGGGAAGCACGTTGAAAATATTTTTCCGTGCATGTGATCGAAAAAAATCCAATCCCCAAATGAAACCGGGCCGGGTTATTTTGCATCAGTTAAAACGAAAAAGTTCCGGCCAATGCCCCCTCTCATCTTCCATCCAGATTCTTTGGATAAACCTATATCCTTCCGTACCCAAGATTTCAGCACATGGATGCAAGACTTCTCGATGTTGTTATTGGCGTGGCAGCGTTCCTGATCCTGATAGCAATGCTCGCAATACTGCCGATGATCATGATCGCGGGGGCTGCCCATATTATCGCGATTGTTATCTTCGTCATCTTCTTGTCCGGGGCAGGATACCTGGTCAACGAAAAGATAGCATAATTTTTTTTAAAAAATTTTCGTTTTCACGTACTGGTCAATATTTTTTACCGGTTTCTTTTCCGACAATAGTTCAGGATTTCGATCAGGATTTTCCCGGATCAGATCCTCTCACCGGATTCTTATTCGCCGGTTTCTTTTCGTCCGATCCTTTCTCGTCCGGTTTTTTGGTGAATTTCTTTGCGTCCCGCTTCTTCACTTTGTAATAACTGAGCGGGTGATTCACTTTCTCACAAAGTGCATCGCGGTTGAGGCAGAGGCCGGTCGTCCGCATGGCAGCGCACGCGGGTGTCGAGTACGCGGTCGAGGAGCCGCCGCGCCCGGTGATGTGTTCGACCTGGTACATTGTCTCCCCAGCATCGAAGTCAGGTGAACGGCCATAGAGCTCCGCGATGGCAAGAGTGTCCATACCAATCGTGTGGATGAATGTAGTCAGGGCAAACCTTCCCGCATGGGTGAGATTTGTTCCGGCAGCAAGTGCTGTAATAAGTGCGTGAATACATGGAGGGAAGGCATGCTCCTGGATCTCGCCGAACTGCTGGACCATCTGGTCCTGGTACACTTTCTTGAGCTGCGTCTCTTTCGGTGCAAGTTGCTCACAGATGGATGAGGGGACTTTGTGCGGGAGGTCTCTCCTCAGGAGCAGCCGGATCCGTTCGCGGAGCAGCTCGTACCGTTCGTCTTTCCTGATCTCGACAAGTCCTTTGCCGAGTCTCCGGTTAACAAGTTTGAACCGGTCCTCGTGGAGGGGTGCGACCAGCTCGACATAATCGACAAGCGGCATCCGGTCCTGCGTGATCCGGATCCCAAGTTCGCCAGCGAGTGCTATGCAGAGCCGGGAATACTCGCCATCCTCCTGCTTATAGTTCAGGTTCCATTCCTCTTCATTCACGAGAAAATAGTACGCACGATCGGACTCGTACCGGGTGAGCCGGTCAATGAGCTGACGGTCGTTGATGCAGGATGCCATGATTCGCGAGAGTGCATAGGCCGCGATCTCATCCTCCGCCGACCCGGACACCGTTGGGTTAAACGCCTTTCGTGGCGAGATGGCTTCCTGGATCCGGTCTGCAGCACGGGCAGCAAGGACTTCACCTTTGGGATCTTTCAAAAGTGATTCGAGCGCGGTGAACCGGTTCCTGATATGGTCCTGCGCTTTTTTTAAAAAGGGAAAATGGGCTGATTCCTTTGCTGATGGCACATAATCCATCAGTCAGCCTCGATACGCGGTGCGAGGAGGTACTCGACGTGGCCGTTGCCACCCGCAATATCGAAGGAGAACCGTACCGGGTGATCGACACCGAGGAATATCTCGACTTCTGTAGCCTTGCTCATGACTTTTCCCATATCCTTGAGATAGTCGAGCGAGAAGAGCGAGCGTGCCTCAACGGGCGTAAGAGACTTTACTTCGTCCTTGCCAAACTCGCGGCGGATATGATCGGTATCCCCTTCAGCAACGAGATAGAAGACCTGGTCCTTCGGGTTGATCCCGAGCGCAATCTTGTCGGAGATCACGGACGCGGTCTTCATCGCGTTGTTGAAGTCCTCACCGGCAATGACGATCTTTCCCGGCAGGCTGATGGTCGGGGGGTTCGGATCCTTCCGGATCGTGTTCGTGTCAAGGAGGGTGATCGAGTAGTGGTACCCGTGGACCGAGACCGACATCTTCTGGGCATTGTCAGGGAGTTCGAGGCTGATAAGATCGCCTTTTGCCGCCATGTTGAAGATATTCTTCATCTTCGAGAGGTCGATTCCCATCTGGCCGGTCGTTGCCTTGAACGAATCGAATGCCTCCTTCTTGAGCTCGAGCCCGACCATTGCCACGTTTGCCGTGTCAACCGCACGCGTGGAGAACCCGTTTTCCGTGGTATGCAGCCGGCACTCAGGGACGAGGGCCGAGATCGCGTCAATAAATTCCCGGAAAATATCTGCGTCAATCGTTGCTTTTAACATCTCTTACCCCTTAACTAAGTCGCTTATTAAGTATATCGTCATACGTTAATTATAGCATTTTGGGTTTTGGCCCGGAAATTTCAGGAGAACGATTTTAAAAATGGGTTCACAATGGGGAGCGGATCGGACATACCTTCGCGCAAAACATGAAGGGTATAGGTCGCGTGCAGCGTACAAACTTCTGGAAATCCAGAAAAAATTTGCCATCATCCGGGTCGATGACACGGTTGTCGACCTCGGCGCCGCACCCGGCAGCTGGCTCCAGGTACTAAAGACACTTACGGCCGCAAAACTGATTGGCGTGGATCTGAACCCGATTGCAGATCTCGAAGGAGTCGAGACGATCGTAGGAGATCTCAATGACCCGGCAGTCGTGCAGCAGGTCTGGGAACTTCTCGGCCCGGTGAGTGTTGTCGTCTGCGATGCAGCGCCCAAGCTCTCCGGCCACAAGAGTTACGACCAGGCACGGATCATCGAACTGAACGAACAGGCCCTGAAGTTTGCGTGCAGTGTCCTGAAGCAGGGCGGGAATTTTGCAATCAAATCATTCCAGGGGACCGACTTCCCCGAGCTGTACGCGAAGGTCAAGGAACATTTCTACTCGGTAAAGACCTGCAATACCCAGTCGTCACGGAAGGGGAGTACCGAGCTCTATATTGTCGCTAAGAATTTTGTGGGTTGAGATCCGTGATCCTGAAAGATACCTATGACCGCCCGGTAACAAACCTCCGGGTAAGCCTGACACCGCAGTGTAACCTGTCATGCATCTACTGCCACCGGGAAGGCGAGAAGAAAACCGGGACACCGCTCTCCGCGGAAGAGATCGCCGAGATCATCCGGACTGCTGTGCATTTCGGCATCCGGAGTGTAAAATTTACCGGCGGCGAACCGCTTTTGCGGGAAGACCTGCTGGACATTATCCGGTCTGTCCCGGCAGGGATCGAAACTTCCATCACGACAAACGGGACGCTTCTTGCTGATCTTGCGGCAGACCTGCGGAAGGCCGGCCTCCGCAGGATCAATGTCAGTGTTGACAGCCTTAACCCGGAAACGTACCGGAAAATTACCGGCACTGATAAACTTGGCGACGTTCTTGAAGGCATCACGGCCGCACTCGATGCGGGCCTCACCCCGATCAAGCTCAACACCGTTGTCCTCAAAGGGGTCAATGATCATGAGATCGATGACTTTCTCGCGTTTGTCCGGGGCAACCGTGATCTGGTCCTTCAGCTGATTGAGCTGATGAACTTCAACGAATGCACGCTCCACGAAGGAATAGACGGACTCGAAGGGCAGCTCGCTTCCCGGTCGAGGCAGATTATCACCCGGAGGATGCAACACCGAAAGAAATACTGTCTCGATGGTGCGGAAGTCGAAGTTGTCCGGCCGCTTCACAACACCGAGTTCTGTGCATTCTGCAACCGGCTCCGGGTGACTTCGGACGGTAAACTGAAACCCTGTCTATTGAGGACCGATAACCACATCGATATCCGCGGCAAATCCGGAGCAGAACTGGAAGAATTATTCCGGAAAGCGGTTGCAGAGCGGGAACCGTATTACAAATAGCGGAAAAAATGGGCTCGTTACCCGTTTTGAATTCCCGGCACCATTCCTTTTCTTAATCTGTACCGTACATTGTCCCTTGTATTAAGGGGCCGGAATTCGGGGAAAACCGATCCTGCACGGCAATTTATTTACAATGCCGACGCGAACAAAGGGGTATGCAGGATAATAACGAATATGCACATGTCCTCAACTATCTCTATGAGAAGAACCTGATCCTTCACGACACGGGTCTCTTCGACAAGGTTCTTTATTTCTACTTCGTTGATGCTCTCGCTCACATAGACTATACCTGCAGCCTCCTTGCATACAATTACATGTCCCCGAAAAACATCATGGGGGGTGAGTATCTCCGGTGGAGGATCGATGAAGAGAAGAAGGGCGACCGGCCGAAATTCCCGGGTTTTGTAAACTGGCTGAGGGACGAGAATCCGGAAAAATTCTCAAAACTTCCGGCCCTCTGGCAGATGATCTATGATGATGAGGATCCTGCGGGTTACCGGAGCTTCCGGATCGTTCTCGACCCGGATACGAAACAGGCAATTTCCACCGATCTCTTCTTTGTGATGATCGACGAATTCTTTGAGCAGGACTTTTTGAGGAGCCTGTACGAAGACGGATCGCTTGCGGTACTGTTCCGAACCTACTTGTCCTGCAGGTAAACCATACAGGAGGCGCTATGGATGTCAGCCGGATCTGTTCCGATCTTGTTGCAATCCGGAGCGAGAACCCTCCGGGAAACACTGTGGCCGCAATAGAATATATCCGCGGTTTTCTTGAGGGGCTCGGACTGCGATCCCGGGTTACTGGGGAAGATTCGGGGAACTGCAATCTTGTGTGTGAAGGTACGGGGAACCTGCTCTTCTGCGGGCACGTAGACGTTGTCCCGGCGCTCGACGACGGGTGGAAGTTTCCCCCATTCTCCGGGATGATCGAGGATGGATTTGTGTGGGGAAGGGGATCGACCGACATGAAAGGCGGCTGCGCTGCGATGCTTGCGGCATGCAATGCCCTTGTTGACCGGGATGCAGCTATCCCCACGCTCGCTTTTGTCTGTGACGAGGAAACCGGGGGAGAGGCGGGGATTCTCCAGCTGCTGGCGAAACGACTTATCTCCCCCTGCGATTGCGTTGTCGGGGAGCCCTGTCCTGCACGCCATCCCTCGATCGGCCAGAAGGGTCTCTGCCGGATCGAGATGCAGTTTGCCGGAACACCGGCCCATGGTTCTTTGTATCCGGCGGTCGGAACGAGCGCAATCATGGAGGCGATGTCGTTCCTCGATCGGGTCAGGGATCTGCACGAGCGTGATTATCCGGCCAGTGACCCGCTGAACAGAATCCTTGACCAGTCTTCCGATGTTCTCGGCAGGGAATTTTCCCTCCCGGGGGTAAGCAGGATCCTCCGGAAGATAACGTTCAACCCCGGCGTCATTAAGGGTGGAGAGAAATCGAATGTTGTCGCTCAGGTATGTAGTCTCGATCTGGAACTCCGGATTCCCTGGGGATGTTCGATCACGAATCTGCTCGCGGAGATCGTCGGCTATTCCGCCCGCGGTACGATAACCGCATCTTCCACTCACGAACCCTCGATAACAGATCCCTCATCGCGTCTGGTGAGCATTACCTGTGACGAAGTACGGAAAGTGTACGGGGGTGAAATCTTCCCCATCGTGCAGTGGGCAGCGAGCGATGCCCGGCACCTACGGAAAGCCGGGTTCCGGGTCATCGAGTACGGGCCCGGGGAGATATCGACCCTGCATGCAGTTGATGAAAAGGTAAATCTGGTTTCCCTGGAAAACGCAACCCGGATCTATGAAGGGATTATGCAGGCCTATCCTGAATAACAATCTCTGAACAAAGAATTTTACTTTTTGAGATTCCTTACCATCATGAGGATCCCCGCTGCGCCAAGCAGGGCTACGAGCGCTGTTGCCGGAGTGATCGGTGAATAGGTTGTTTTCTTTGGGACGGGCACTGTTGTACCGGAAACCTGAACCTGCTGGGTTGCAGGAATCGCCGGGGCCGCTGTGGCGATCGTACTCGGGATCGGAACTGTGGTTGACGGATTAAGTGTGCCGAGACGGCTGATGGTAGGCACTGGCGTGATCTGGCCGGTAATAACAAATGTCTGGCCTTTTCCCATCGCGCTTGCAAGATTCAGATCTGCCTCCGCGTAACCGGGATCGAGATTGAGGGCCTTCTTGAATGCTGAGACCGCATCCTGGTACTGTGCGAAGCTAAGGAGTGCCACCCCTTTGTTGTTCCACAGGGTAGCATTCTTGATCGTTATCGATGTCCCCTGGTCGAATGCGCCGAGGGCTTCCCGGTTTCTGCCGGCACTCATGAGTGCAAGCCCGAGATTGTTCCATGCCCAGAAATTATGAGGATCCAGGGCAGTGCACGATTTGTACGAGTTCACCGCATCTGCACTCTGGTTCAGCTGCATATAGGCTGCTCCCTGGATACAGAACGGGGCCGGGAGGTTGGGCTGGATTACAAAGAGTTTGTTGTATGCTGTGGCCGATTCGTTCCACTGGCCGAGGTTATAGTAAGCAAACGCTTCAGCATTGAGTGCGGTGGCATCGGTCTTGATGGCTAATGCTGCCTGCGCAGCAGCAAGGGCATCGACATACTGTCCGAGCCCGTTGAGGGCAACTGCTTTTCCCGCCATCGCAGATGCCATGTTCTTGTCAAGTGCGAGTGCCTTGTTAAAGTACATGATGGCATTGCTATAGTCCCCGATATTGTTTGCATACTGCCCTTTGGTATTCCAGTCCTGGGCATCTTCAGCATGGCCCGCCGGGACAAGCAGGAGTGCAAGAACGAGAACAAAGATATATGCCGTTAATTTCATTTTCTCATGACGAAATTTCCCTTAATTGCTGATGAATGTATTGTTTTTATGGACCCGTTGCTCTTTCGGTTTTTTCCGGACAACGGCTGTCCGGACATTTACACCGGCCGATGGTGAACGTGATCTTCTGGGAAAGAATAATTGCCGCAAAAAATGCAACTGCGTATCCAAGACGACTTACGATTATCCCGGCCAGAAACGGAAGGAGACTTATGCCAAGATAACTCGATGTCGAGAAGATTCCCATGGCGATTCCCTGGTTTTCCCCGATACCTGCAAGGAAGGCCATCTGGGCAATCATGACAAATCCTGCAAGGGCGCCGAGCATGGCAAAACCAAGGGGAGAGAAGTACGTCACCCCGAGTCCCAGAGCCATAAAAACTGTCGAGAACCGGATAATCGTTATCGGTTGCAATGGCAAGCAGGAGACGACAAGCACGGCAACGATCGTGGCAACACTCATGGAAGCGATAAAGAGCCCGATAAAATCCGGGGATAACATCGAGTATCCCGGGTAGAGCGACGAAGCGATGCCGGTTATTCCGACCAATATTACCGAAGAGTACCAAAGCCAGCGATATTCACGGACAAGCGGCAGAATTCTGCCCGGTCTTTCCTGAGCAATTGTCCTCGGTTCGCGTGCGGTCAGGATTACACCGGCGGGCAGGAATGAGAGTGCGGTGAACAGGATTACCCCGGCAGCGGGCTGGTGGAGAAACACCGCTAGCCCGCCGGAGAGGGCAAGCCCGGTGACAAGACCTGCATTCAGGGTTGCGATAAGATAACCGCTCATTCGTTTGTGGTCAGGAAGGGAATTTACATACGACATCGAGGTGGCAATGAAGATTCCGACTCCGAGCCCTTCGACAAATCCGAGAAAATAACCGGAAACGGCGCAAGGGAGAATGAGAGTAGGATTTCGCTTAAAACCATAATTCCGAGTCCCAGTCGGATAATCGGAATCCGACCGTACCGGTCCGAGAGGATTCCGCCGGGGAGGGTTGTAAGGAACGCACCCAGGAAATACGCTGAATAAATTGCACCCTGCAAAGCAGAGTTCGCTGTGTAGGTCGGCAGGACCGGCACGACTGCGTTAGAGAGCGCCATAGCTACAAAAATACCGAAAAAAGGGAGAATTCGAGCCGCATCCGGATCAGGTCATCCGGTATGTCTCGAGGTTCATGGGCGAATGGGTCTGGATATGATAGCGCTTGTAGATCGAGCTTGCTAGGTCAATTGTGTTGGTCTCATCGCCATGGATGCAGAAAATTTTCTCGGGTCGCGGTTGGATCTGACCGATATAATTCATCAGCTGGCGCCGGTCGGAATGGCCTGAGAACCCGTCGACCGTGACAATCTCGAGGTTGATCGTTATCATCCCTTTCCTTCCCATCGGCACTTCGCGCCAGCCTTTCTGGATGCGCCGGCCGTAGGTCCCGTCTGCCTGGTACCCGACAAAGATCAGGGCATTCCTCTCATCGTCCGCAAGATTCTGGAGGTACTCCATCACCGGACCCCCGTTGAGCATCCCGCTTGTCGAGATGATGACACACGGATCTCCTGAGATGACCTTCTCACGCAGCTCGTTAGAATCGACCTGCTGGAAGCATTCTGCAAGGAACGGGTTCATACCTTCCCGGAAGATGAGGTTCCGCAGCTCGGTGTTGAGGTATTCCGGGTAAGTAGTATGAATTGCCGTTGCCTCGCGGATCATGCCGTCCAGATAGATCTTGACTTTTGGGATCTTGTCAAGACGCCTGCCCTCTTCCAGCGCGAGCATGACTTCCTGCGAACGCCCGACCGAGAATGCGGGAATGATGACCTTCCCACCGCGCTGAAGAACCCGGTTGATTGTCTCGTACAGGGTTGCTTCCGCATCGGCCCGGGGCTGCTGGAAATCGTTCGAGCCGCCATAGGTGCTTTCCATGAAAAGCGCTTCGAGACGGGGGAACTGGTTTACTGCCGGGTTGAAAAGCCGGCTTTTGCTGTAGTTGAAGTCACCGGTAAAGGCAATGTTGTACATGCCATCCCCAATATGGAAGTGTGCGATGGCTGAGCCAAGGATGTGACCGGCATTGTGGAAGGTGAGCTTGATATCAGGTGCGATATCGGTAACACTCCCGTAGTTGAGAGTGATCGAGTGCCGGATATAGGTTTTGACCTCGTTTGAGGTGTAAGGAACCTTGCGATCCTCCTTGTGAATGACATCGAGGTAATCGAGCTGGAGCATCGCGGAGAGATCCCGTGTCGGCGGTGTGGAGTAGACCGGGCCTTCGTACCCGTATTTGTACAGGAGCGGGATGAGTGCGCAATGGTCAAGATGTGCATGCGTAAGAACGACAGCATCAAGCTGGGCGAGGGGATGGATCTCCGGGACGTAGAGGTACGGGGTTCCGTTTGAGTTGTCCGGCTTTTCCCCACAGTCGATGAGCACCCGGCTGTTGGGTGTGGTGAGCAGGAATGCCGCACGGCCGACTTCCCGGCAGCAGCCTAACGTAGTAACCCGGGCCCACTGGTCTTTCTTCGTTGCATCCTTGTCCGCGTCCCCGCGCCCGGGAATGTCCCGGTGAATTCTTCGTCCGATGGTCCGGAGAAATGTCTTACGGTCTTCGTTTGTCTGCCTCAGGTACTGCCGGATCTGTTTAACCGTTGAACTTTCGATGGGTGGTGTCCGGACGACTTTCGGGGTCCAGCCTATGTGCCGGGTGATATCCCGCAGGGTTGCGCCGTTTTTACCGATAACCACTCCGGGTTTCTCGGCTTCTATCAGGACTTCCCCGGTATCGGGATCAAAAAAGATATCGGTGATCCCTGCGGTATCCGGGACAACTGCCTTGATCTCGTTGTATGCCTTCTCCGGGTCTTCGAGGATCGTTGGCCTGACCACGATACGCTTGCGCAGGTCGCGGGCCAGTACTTTGATCAAATCTGCTTCATCGGCGAATCGTTTGGGATCATCGGTATAGATGACCAGCTCGGGTCCTTCGAATTCGACCTGGGTCACCGTAATGCCTTTTGGCACTTTCTCGTTGATCTTGTCTTTGAGCTCTTTGAGCCGTTCTTCAATTAACATAAAAAATTCATCCTAAAAAAAAGATCATGCGGGGGATTTTACAAGATGTTTTTTGAGTTCTTCCTCGCTGAGTACCTGGTACCGGTCCTTTGTGATAACAACGACCTGGATTCCTTCCCCGGATCCTGCATCGCGTTTCATTGCGGATTTGAGAGCACGGACCGAGATATCGATCGCTTCATCTTCAGTCATGTCCTTGTGGTACCGGTCCTCAAGGACACCGTATGCCATCGGTGAACCGGAGCCGGTCGCGACGATCTCCTCTTCTTTTGTTGCCCCGCCCATGGCATCAACGGAATAGACGCTGGGTCCGTTGACATCAACGCCGCCCACAAGCAGCTGCACGTAGTAGGGATAGTACCGGTTCTGGTTCAGGTAGTTCGAGAGGAGGGTTGCCGAAGCCCCAACCGTAATCGGGCGGGATCTGCGGATCTGGTAGAGGTTGCATTCAACCGTAAGAATGCGTGCAAGCTGTTGTGCATCTCCGACTCCGCCGGCGGTCGTCACGCCGATCCTGTCTGCGACCTGATAAACCTTCTTTGCTTTTTTGCTTGCGATCATATAGCCCATGGTCGCACGCTTTTCTGTTGCAAGTATAATGCCACCGGCAAACACCACACCGATCGTGGTCGTTCCCTTCATTGACTCCTGGTACTGTTCAGGCATATGAAACTCCAAAAATAAATTTTATGCTAAAAATATGTTAAAATTGCTTTAGGTATTAGAGGATATTGGTTGACTTAAAGGTTGTTATTCCTGTGCATCAGCACAGAAAGCCCGGATAAGTTCCCGGTCATACAACATCGCAACAAGACGCTTGTCGCCATTAACCACCGGTAACTGGTCGACCCGTGCCCTTCGCATCTTCAAGGCACACTCGCTGACTTCAGCATTCTGCGGGACTGCGACCACATTCTTTACCATGGCAAGTTTCACCGGGCGGTTCGGGAGCTGAACCCTTGAAATGCCGAAGCTTATGGTGTGGTTGTCCCGGATGCTCTCCCACGTCCATTCGTCATCATCGGTGCCATTGGAGAAGTCACTGACTCCAACCGAGTCTTCGATGCACGTGTTGCGGATGAGGTCCCTCTCGGAAATAATACCCTGGAGGATGTTCTCGGCATCGAGGATCGGTATCGCATCAACACCGGAGATCTCCATGACGCGTCCAACCACCGGCAGGGGGGTTTCCTCCCAGAGGGCGAAGGTCCGGCTTGTATACCGGTCCTTGATCTCTTCCTTGATCTTCATCTGGGCAAGAGCATGGATGATATCGGATACGGAGAGCAGGCCGATAATGTGCCCGCTCTCGACGATCGGCAACCTCCGGATCTTGTGGTGAACGAGCAGCCAGGCCGCCTCTTTGAGTTCCGCGTCGGGCTCGATCGTTACCGGCTTTGGCGTCATGAGGAGGCCGAGCTGGGTCTCCTCAGGTTTGCTGAGCAGATCCTTACGGGTGATGATCCCGACAATCTTCTTGTTCTTGATGACCGGGACACCGGAGATACCCGTGCGCTTGAGAATCTTCAGCACATCGTCACGGTTGCCGGGGATTTCGACGTGAACCACGTCGGCCGTCATGTAGTCTTTGACGAGCTTTTCTGTTATGATCTCACCACCATGGTTGTGATCTTGCAGTGGGTGACGACGAATGTGCTGACGCTTCCGATCAGGATCTGGTTGGTCTGGCTCTTTCCATGGGAACCGACGATAACGAGATCTGCTTTCTCATGGTCCGCGAGAGCAACGATCTCACTGCCTGCATGCCCCTGTTTTATGTGGGTGGAACTGGAAACTCCTTTGGCAGCAGCCGCAAGCTTGGCCTTATCGAGGCTCTCCTGTCCTTCCTTTTCAAGGACGCAGTACATCAGTTCAACCGTATTGTCTGCAGGGAGGGAGGAAAAAAGACCCGTCTCGACGACATAGATAATATGCAACCGTGCATTCCAGACCCTTGCTTCGTCGACTGCCCGGTGGAACGCACGCTCACCAGCATCCGAACCGTCAATTGCAACAAGTATGTTATTGAACAATGTCCTCACCCAAAACAAACATATCTCTTTTATTTAATTTACGCATTAAAAACGTTTTTCCCAACCGATAATCCTTCGCCTCGCCGAATCAGCGACATAAGGGGATTCCTGCTGAATTTGAGGGCCGATGATCCGGGATCCAGCAGGAAGAAATTTGCCCACGCCCCGACCCGTAAGTACGGGTCACCACCCATCAGTACCGATCCCCCGATTGCAGCCCTCAGGAGATCCTCCGGCTTCGTCTTATAGATCGTATGGCAAAATGCCATCTCGGAGAAAATATCAGGGGATACGAACATTACGTTATCGGTGCCGAGGAAAATCGTGCAGCCAAGCTCCTGCATGAGCTTCAGTGGTGGACGGTGGACAGATCCTGCAACACCGAGTGTCCAGTTGGACCGGGGACATATAACAATGGGAATATTCCGGTCGACACATTCACGCAGCTGTTCTCTTGTGGCATGCGTTGCATGGATGATAATGTCTGGATCGTACTGAAGGGCAGAATCGACATCCTCCGGATCCCGCTCGCCGGCATGAAATGCCACTTTCCTGCCATTCTTCCGGGCATTTTCGACCAGCTGATCGACATGTGCTACGTCGCGGGTACTGCTGATGCCGATCCCCTCGCCGTATAATTCCCCTCCTTCACGACCGAAGATCACCGGGTGGAAGGGCAATCCCTCCGCAGCTTCCCGCAAAGCCGCGACACCGGCCGGACCGCCTTCGCGGAAATCCGCACATCCCGAAATTCCGCGTGCCAGCATTCCTTCAATACTGGCTCTCATCCCGGAAACCAGTTCGTTATGCGTTGCCTTTGCCAGAAGGCGATGTTTCAGCCCGTCCGGGGGTGTAACGAGGTCGGTGAGATTGCCGTCAGCATCGCAGTCCATTGCAACCGTATCCCCGATATGGGTATGGGCATTAAAAAATGCTGGGCAGATCCACGTGCGGGGAGCCTGAGGGTTTGGATCGATCGCCCGGATAATCCCGTCCTCGACAACAATATCGGCCGGCAGGATTTCAAAATCCTCGCCGGTTAATACCAATCCGGAGATTATCTGCGATTTTTTCATGATACGCCGTGACATTTATTTATATGTTGAAAAACGAAATATGTTCCCATGGCAAAGAAACAGGGTGGAAAATTATTATCATCAGCAGGCCTCGTCAACTATTACGAGAGTGAGGACCGCCGTGCGATTCACATCAATCCCGTCACCGTAATGGCAGTTGCGGCAGCAATCGGGATTGTCATCCTGATTCTCAATATTGTTTACGGCAATTACGTTTAACAAATATTTTATCAACCTGCTTTTTTCAATCCGGTAAGGCTAGCTCTTTACAAGCGCCTGTTCACGTTTACTCCTCAAAAAAGTGGATAATTACTCTCGTTGTGATGCATCCAAAAAAAATATCCGCCCTTACATTTCCGCAAGGTTTGCATGAAGATCGATATATCCCTGAGGCGCAGCAGTGGTTTGGCTTCCGGCGACTTTTCCGTTCTTGTATACTTCAACGGTGAGGACATTCCCCGAGGAATCTGCCTTCTGGATAGCTGCTTCAACCGTTTCGTTCACCGCCGGTATATTATAGAAATGATTCCCTGTGCTGGTGACCGCATGCATTCTCCCGGGAGTACCGTATGACCCGGTATAATTCCTGCTATAAGTAACATGGACCCAAACGCCTGTTTCGGGAACGACGTATTGTGGCGCAGCGGGAGTTGTATGCAGGGAAACTTCCGGTGTCGGTAACGATGTTGGTGATAGTGTCGGCGACAGGGTTACTACAGGGGTAAGGGTCGGATTTGGCGTTATCGTTGTTGTTGGTGTCAATGTCGCGACAGAATTTCCCTGCCCGGTGACATTTCCGGGAACAAGTGCCGGGAGTACTAACATCGCTCCTATAATTACCACCGCAAGAATCCCGATTGCACCCACGATAAAAACCGGTGAACGCCGGGGTTTTTCCGGAGCCGACTGATCGGTCCTTTTGGTTAAAGAACTGGCAGGTTTTTCCAGAACAGATCCAGGTGCCGTGGCATCATCTTGTCCTTTAACGTTTGGAGGTACGGAAAGACCTGTCTTCCCCGTTTCATTAGGATGAGAGATGTCCGTCCCAATCGACCCGGAGATATCTGGTTTTTCAGAAACAACCGATTCCGGGGGAGTGTCCGGCGCGACCACAGGAGGGTTGGCTTTCATGCGTGATACTATTACCGACTTTACCGCCTCTTCCCGGGCCAGGACAATTTGTTTTTTAAGGCTCTCCTGCCAGTCATCGCGCTCGTGCGTCCGTTCCTCTCCTTCCCACTGGGAGAAGGTCAGGGATAATGTCCGGGCTGCTTCATCCTTTGTTGGCGGGGCGATCGACAGGGTTATTTCCGGTTCGCCAGTTGTGCTTTCCGCACCCATGACCGCCTCAATTGCCGGGAGGGGGATTGTCACCGGAATAAACCGGGAGTTCAGGCTGTCAACCATAAGGAGACGCTGGCTGGTCAAGATCACGTCCGAAGACACGGATTTCACCACAACCCTGTGCGTTGCAAGGATAATGGACTCATTGGAATTCAGGTAGGGGTTACCCATGGTACCACATTCGTAGTTTCTTGTTTTGTTCTTCCCAGCAATATGCTTTTATAGCCATTTATGTACAGGGTTGGATCTTTTGAGAAGTGGACGTATGCGGCAACGGTCAAAAGAGGAATATTCTCTCTGGTTTTGTGTTCAGGTCCGGAAAAGGAGGCCCGGGATTTCTCCGCTCAGGTAGTCTGAAAAGAAATAAATACCCGCCTGGTGTTTGAGATACATTTTATAGAACATGGATCTTTTTTCCCCCTATGCCCGGGATAGTATTGAGCTGAAAAACCGGATGGTGATGGCACCGATGACCCGGTGCCGGGCAGTTGGAGGAAATATTCCGAATCCATTGTCCGCACTCTATTATCCCCAGCGGGCTTCGGCCGGGCTGATCATAACCGAAGGCTCCCGGTCTGCCCCTCTGTGCAGCAGCTTGATGAGGAGATCCACACCCCGCTTGGGAAGAAGATGATGGTTCTTCCCCGTGCTCTTAAAACCCATGAGATCCCGGAAGTCATTGAAGAATTCCGTAACGCTGTCGCGATGGCGAGGATTGCGGGATTTGCCGGGGTCGAGATCCACGGGGCGAACGGGTACCTTCTCGACCAGTTCCTTCGCGACGGTTCGAACAAACGGGTTGATGAATACGGGGGATCGCTTGAAAACCGGGCCCGGTTCCCGTTAGAAGTGACCCGGGCGGTTACCGGCGTATGGGGTGCGGATCGGGTCGGCTACCGGATGTCGCTGCATTTCCCCCCTCATTCCATGGCAGATTCAGATCCCCGCACAACGTTCCGTTTTCTTTCAGGGAAACTCGATGATATGGGGATCGGTTATATTCACTTCGAAGAGTCGAGAGGAGGTCGCATGGGATTTGTTCCTCCGGATAACCGGATTGGTGGAGAGATCCGCGCTGTGTATTCCGGAACGCTTATGGTCAATGGGGGATATGGAGCCGGGACCGGGAATAAGGCCGTCTCCTCCGGCGCGGCAGATCTCGTCTCTTTTGGTGTTCTGTACCTTGTAAATCCCGACCTTCCCGAACGTTTCCGGAAAGGGCTGCCTCCGAACAAGGAAGATCCATCGACATTTTATGATGGGGAGGAACGCGGGTACATCGATTACCCGTTTTCCGGGGCCTGAGGCCGGGAGAGTTAAATCGCTGCGCAATTTCGATAATTTCGACGACGATGATAAGTGACCGGACCTTACCAATCCTCAGGATGATGGGAGTAAAACCGTTTTATGCCGGCGGTCACCCAAAACAATAAATATATGTCCGGTATCCTGTGCCATTGAGATCCCATCATGACAGAACTGAGCTTTGATAAAAACAAAACCGCACTGGTTGTTATCGACCTCCAGAAAGGAATTGCGTTACAACCGACAAAACCCTACCCGTCTCCGATTGTCATCAAGAATGCATCCCTTCTTGCAAACGCATTCCGATCCGAGAGATTGCCGGTCTGTCTCGTTCACGTTGTAGCTACCCGGGAGACCGCGCTCACTCCCACAAGCGATGAAACATTTGTCCGATCGTATCCCCTTCCCCTGGACAGGTCGGATTTTGTTCCCGCGATCTCACCGGCTCCAGAAGATATCGTGATCGGAAAGAAACAGTGAGGGGCATTTTACGGCACCGATCTCGATCTCCAGCTTCGGCGAAGGAGACTTGACACTATCGTGCTCTGTGATATCGCAACAAATTTCGGGGTCGAGAGCACCGCCCGTTTCGCATATGAGTACGGCTACCAGCAGGTCTTTGCTGAAGACGCTATGTCCGCAGTTCTCGAAGAGGGGCATAATGCATCTGTTAGATTCATTTTCCCGCGTCTTGGCCGGGTCTGGAAGACGGATGAGATTATCCGCGCATTGCAGAAACAATGAAAAAATGGGAAGTATCGAGCCCTGTCTATCCTATCCATTCTTTTTCTTCGGCCGCCGCGGTGGATTTCACGGACCGGTAGAGTTTGAAAAAGATTGAGACAAACGCAAGAAGCGACAAGCCGATGATAACCATAATGATCAGGGAGAAATTCTGCTTCACGAGCGGCAGGTTTCCAAAAAAGAATCCTGCCATCAAAAATGCGTGCACCCACATCACTCCCCCGATGACATTGTATCCCAGGAACCACGAGTATCGCATCTTTTCGATTCCGGCAAGGAAGGGGACAAATGTTCTGATGAATGGCGTGAACCGGGCGATAACGATAGTGACGCCTCCATATTTTTCGAAATACTCCCGAGTCTTATCCAGCTGTTCTTTTTGACAAAGGAGTATCGCCATTCGAGGACTCTCATCTCGAATGTGTGCCCGATCCAGTAATTGAAGGTATCGCCAAGGATTGCGGCAAGGATGAGGGTGGCGAGCAGAATCCATATGTCGAGAATACCCGCCCCGGCAAGTGCTCCGGCAACGAAGAGCAGAGTGTCACCGGGGAGATAGGGGGTCACGACAAGACCGGTTTCGCAGAACAGGATGACGAACAGGATAATGTACGTCAGGAGGCTGTATTCCTGGATAATGAGCGGGAGATAGGTTTCGAAATGGAGGACAATATCCAGGGGGGCGAACGGCAGGGTCATCGCGCCGGGTTGGAATCGGAACAAAATAAAACGATCGCCGTATTCGCATTTTCCGGAGGTAATGGTAAATTGCATTGGGAATGCATGACCGGGTCTTTGCTCTGGCGGACCGGGGTCAGCCGTCAAACAATACCCCACGCATGGATATGGATCCCCCAAAGATCGACTCGGTAAAGAACCGGGGAGTATCGTTACCCGCCGCGCCGAGCACGTACAGGATCGGGAGGAAATGTTCGCTGGTCGGATGTGCAAGAGGAGCAAGCGGTGAACGGGTGTAGTTGGTCATCGCATCAAAATGATAAGTCTCTATAGCTTCCCGTACGAACTGAACAGTCCAGGGATAGGGATCAGATCCCATGCGCAGCATCATGAGATTATGGACAAGATTTCCACTGCCGATGATCAGGATCCCCTCATCCCTGAGTTATCCCAGCTCCTTCCCAATGGTAAAATTCAGTTCGGCCGGCTGGTTGTAGTTCAGGCTGAGCTAAAGTACCGGGATATCCGCTTCCGGGAAAAGGTGCCGGAGCACTGACCAGCTCCCGTGATCAAGTCCCCATTCATCGTCCATATCGATCCTGGTACTCCTGACAAGGTTCCGGACACGCTTCGCGATCTCCGGGGAACCGGGCGCACGATACTCAATTTCGGAGAGGGATTCTGGGAGCCGTAAAAATCATGGATCGTTTTCGGTTTTTCCATTGCGGTAACCGCAGTTCCTTCCTGGATAATCAAGTGAGCCGAGATACAGAGGATCGCGGAGGGACGAGGGATGTTTTTCCCGATAGCCTTCCAGCAGTGGTTGAACGGGTTGTTGCCCATGGTAAATTCCGGTGACCCCTGGCCTACAAAAAGTACCGGCATCTTTCTGCGATCTGTTGGGGATTGTGACGACGTATCGGTTTCTGCGCCCGCAGAATGCATACGTTTCACTGGCACCGGTCAGATTTAATGGATCTGATCGGGTCGAGTTCGGGTAACCCTCAGCTACAATTCATCGGATGGATTTCTCCCGATCGGCTCTGCCGTCAACTACCGGAACAGGGAACTGAAAACGTTGTTCCTGCGATGGGGATAATTTTTATTGACAAGAACGGAATAAGGGCCCATCATGTCTACCGAATCCGTGGTATGGCAGCCCGAAGTCATCCTTTGGAATGCTCCTGTCGCCCGGCAGGCCGGGTCGAGAGCGGGTACGTTTGCCCGTGTCGTTTCCGGATCAGGGAAGATCATACGGGAGCACCCGTCATTCAACGAATCATCGATTCCCGATGAAGATCAGTTTCTTGTTACCGGGCAGGTTGTCAGCTGCTCCCACCCGTGGGGAGATCATGCTTGCAGCAAAATTCTGCATCGCGAGGCTGGAAGCTGCGGGGAAATCGTGCATCTATTCGATACAGCCCTGGGGATCCGGCTGGCCGGAACCTAAAGTGATCGGCCGGAAATACGATGAGATCCGGAATGTCCGGGACTTTGCCGTGATGATCGCCGCGATAAAATATTTCCCGGATTTCCTTGCAAACTCCGTGGATCCAGAGACTGACATTTTCCGGATCCGCCGGGATCTCGCCTACCAGAAACTTGCAAAGGAACTTGATATTACGTACCGTAAAACCGCGTACCCCGATTTCACGTTCTCGTGACAGCAATTATTGGGGAACGAAATAAAGAAAACAAGCGAACCGGAAAGGATCAGTTGACCGGGTCAAGCACCTCTTTTCACCGGAATTTTTCAAAACCCGGAATGCTGACTTTTGGACTCAGCAGCGAAAGAAGTCGATCCGCAGGCTAGTCTCCACGGCATTCCTTGATGAGTGCCCTCCGGGTGATATCCTCTTCTTTTGAGAAGTACAGATCATTGTGTCCCATCCATCCCGGGCAATTGCGGAAGACCACTGCGGGAACACCGTTATTGCTCTCGCCCATCACAAAGTTTGCAAATCCCGCTATCTCGTCAACGACCGCTTCCTCCGTGATCTTAAGCACATGGCCAAAGAGATCTTTGTCCCCCCGGAAATCGCGGATCGCAGTAAAACCGCTCCATCCGATAGCGTTACCGGTCTGGCCCCTGCGAAACGACCGGCCGCAGGTGTCGGTAATAATGACCCCGACCTCTTTACCGCAAGCCTGCCGGATTTTCTCCCGCAGTTCTTCGGCAGACTTCATCGGATCCGGCGGGAGAAAGACGACCATCCCGTCCTCGATATTGCTCTGGTCGACCCCGGCCCGGACGCCGATATGCCCGAATTTAAGCTCGGATAACATAAATGGGGTCTCCATGATAACATCCGCCGATGCTTCGAGAACTGCCTGGACGAATCGGGGATCTTCCCCGTTAAGTTTTGCGAGCCGCCGGGCTCGTTCTGAAGGTGAGAACCCGGAAAGGGGTTTTGTATATCCCTTCGCTTTCGAAACAATGGTGGATGCAATGGAGATGATGTCCTTCTCCTGCAGTGGGATCTGCTCGCAGATCATCGCTGCCAAATCGTTGCCTTTGTGGATGAGGGGAAGCCCGCGAACCCCTATAACCTGAATATTCTCCATGATTACATCTTTATGGGATGATCCGGCGATATAGGGATTTCGTTTCTACCGCTGCCGGGTTTTCCTTTGCCAGGTACTGCATAAGCAAAAATTTATTATAAAATCCCTTCCAATGTGACGGGATTTTTCAGATATGTTTTTAAGATGCGAACACGCATCACCTCATACTGATGTACGTTGTCGTCCGTTGTCCCATGTGCAAAAAATTTGCCTATGTTGACCGGTTCCAGCAGTGGAAACTGTGCCCGGGCTGCGGACACGCGTACGAGATCAGGAATGTGCAGGTCTACCTTGACGTGAGGGATCATCACGAGGCTGAGCATATAGCAAAACAGATGGAAAGCCATCTCCACGCGAATAAGAAGAAAGATTTCACTCTCGAGGAGACCGAAGAACTCCGGCACCATTATTCAAAAGCCCTCCGGAAAAGTGCGTAAAGGCGTTTTTTCATTTTCCGGACTCCAGTTTGATCTTCTTTTCCCAAAAATTCCCAGAGTATCCGGAGAGAATCTGTATCCCGGTGTTTTCCGGCTCGAGTTATCGAATAGTTTCAATGCCGATTGAGGCGATTGTACCGGAGAAAGGAATTCCATGGATACTACTGAAAGAATTTTTGATGTCATTATTGTCGGGGCAGGACCCGCAGGCCTTTCCTGCGCGATCCATGCAGCCGCACCGGAATCACGAATCCTTCTTCTCGAAAAAAAGGCCGGCCCGGGGACCAAGCTTCTCCTTTCCGGTTCCGGCCAGTGCAATATCACCCATGCAGGGGATATCAATAATTTCGTCGCCCGGTACGGCAGGAACGGCAAATTCCTGAAACCTGCCCTGCTCTCGTTTACGAACCAGGACCTCCTCCGCTTCTTCGGTGAGCACGGGCTCTCGATGATGACCGGGGAGAACGGGAAGGTCTTCCCGGAGACCCGGAGTTCCGCCGATGTGCTGGAAATATTGATCCGGCTCTGTAAAGAGCGGGGAGTTGAGATCAGGACCGGCGAACCGGTGACCGGGATAACGCGGAGTTCGCAGGATTTCAGCGTTACGACGACAACTGCATCCTATCGTTCTTCCATCCTTGTTCTCGCAACGGGAGGCTCGTCATACCCGCAGACCGGATCGACCGGTGATGGGTTCGGGTTTGCGAAATCGCTGGGCCAGCCGGTAACAGAGACCGGTCCTGCGCTCACGCCGCTCCTCATCCGGAAATTTCCGTTTGCGGCATTTTCCGGGATGTCATTTGACTCAATGCAGTTCACTCTCTGGATGGAGGGAAAAAAAGTTGCTGACCGGGTCGGGGACGTTCTTTTCACCCACCTTGGTCTCTCCGGCCCCGGCATCCTTGATGCGTCCCGGGATATCCGTTCCGAAGATATTGTCAGGCTCTCGTTTGTCGGAACTATGAAGCGCGAGGAGTTCGATGACGATCTCACAAAACGGGTGCAGGAAAATGGAACCTGGCATCTCAGGACCCTTCTTGCCTCGTACCCGATCCCGGAGCGGCTGAACAGAAAATTGTTGGCAATTTCTGAGATCCCGGACGATCTCATGTGTTCCCATCTTTCGGCAAAACAGCGGGCGAAACTTATCGTGAACTGCACCGCGTTTCCCCTTACGGTTGAAGCGCCGGGTGGGTATAATGTCGCAATGGTGACCCGGGGCGGAGTAGCGCTGGATACCGTAAACCAGAAGACCATGGCGTCAAAGGTCATCCCCGGCCTCTATTTTGCCGGTGAAGTACTGGATGTTGATGGCGATACCGGGGGATACAATCTGCAGGCCGCATTCTCGACCGGTGTTATGGCAGGCCGGAGTATCCTGAAGGCCCGGGTCCTGGATAAAAAAAAACAGTAAAATTTTTGAGAACCTGAAATTTTTGAAGTGCTAATCCGGCTGGCTCATAATTTTGCACGAATCACGTGAGATTCCGCGATGTTCCTATTTGCTCCGTTGCTCAGCGCACCAGCGTTCTTCTTTTCCGGATGCAAAATATCTGGAATGGAGCGGGAATGACTCATGAGTGTGTTGCTTTTTTACTTGTACCGTGGAGATTCTCGATCGGAAGTCAACCAAATCTGCAACCGGGCAAAACCAACCCTGTTCATAAATGATCACATCCGCTGCCGGTGGCCTGGCAACGAGTAGGCGTCCATTACCGTTTCTTCACATGGATTCCTGGATTGAACTGCATTGTCTGTCGATAATCGCTGACACCTTACTGATGAATCAGGACTCGATCTTTTTTGTTTCATTCTCTGCAGCTTCAAACACGGCCATCACTGATGTGTCCGGTGCCAGGGTTGCCCGGCTCACAATCCAGATAGCACACAGTGCCAAGAGGAAGCCCGGAATAATCTCATAAATGCCGGGGATACCTGCCCATTTCCAGAGGATAACAGTGAGTCCTCCGGTTATGATGCCGGCAAGCACGCCCTCCAAGGTCGTGCGCTTCCAGAACAGGCTGGCAATCAGCGCGGGACCAAAGGCTGCCCCAAACCCTGCCCAGGCGTACGCAACAATCGAGAAGACACGACTCTCGGGGCTTAAGCCCAGCAGGAGCGCGAGACCCGCGATGAGCAGTACAGAAAACCGGCTTACCCAGAGCAGCTCCCGTTCCTTCGCCCGTGGCCGGAGAAACGGGAAATACACATCCTGGGAAAGGGCTGATGCCGTGACAAGCAGGATCGATGATGCCGTGCTCATGATCGCTGCGAGAATGCCACAGAGGATGATTCCGGCAAGGAACGCAGTGAACATGTCCATGGTCATCACCATGAATATCGTCTCTGCGGCCGGACCTTCCAGGGGCTGGCTGAGAAACGCACGCCCGATGATCCCGACTGCAATTGCCGCGGACAGGGATACGATAACCCAGACCATCGCAATCCTGCGGGCATCCCTGATCTCCTCCGGCTTCCGGATCGCCATAAACCGAACAAGGATGTGGGGTTGGCCGAAATAGCCAAGCCCCCATGCAGTAAAGGACACGATAACAAGCAGGGGGAGAGTACTTCCGTCAGGGTTTGTGAAGAGATTTAAAAGATTGAAACTGGCGAGCATGCCGTTTCCATAAGCCGCCGGCCCGTCAAGGACGAAAAGCGCTGTAACCGGCACGATGAGCAGGGCAAAGAACATCAGGATCCCCTGAATCGTGTCGGTTATGCAGACCGCCATAAACCCCCCGGTAAACGTGTACGCCACGATAATCAGGGTGCCGATAAGCAGCGCTGTTGAATAATCCATCCCGAAGGCTATGGAGAACAGTTTTCCTCCAGCAACGAACTGTGCTGAAGTATAGATGACAAAAAAAAACAAAATGCAGGCTGCGCAGACCGCGCCCAGAAGGTTTGACTTGTCGGAGAACCGGTTCCGGAAAAATTCCGGCAGCGTGAGAGAATTTCCCGCAAGCGATGAGTAGATCCGGAGGCGGGGGGCGATATATTTCCAGTTCAGATAGGTTCCAGCGGTTAATCCGAGGGCCACCCAGCCAGCCTGCATTCCGCTGGCATATGCGAGGCCCGGAAGCCCGATGAGCAGCCACCCGCTCATATCTGATGCCTCTGCACTGAGCGCTGCCACAAACCGCCCCAGTTCCCTGTTCCCGAGAATGAACAGGCTCACGGTTGTTGTCTTCCGCCAGTAAAAGAGCCCGACCGCTATCATGGCTGCAAGATAGATGGCAAACGCAGCGAGGATTCCCGAGGCTTCCGTATTCATGAGTCCTCCCAGTGAGTGCCATCAGGTATTACTTTCATGTCGGTGTCTGGAGCGTGAGGCTGCTCTCCGCCGTTTCATCTCGGAAATGCCAGAGCGTGAGTATCACTGCGACCAGCATGAAGCCGCAGAATAGCAGCATAGTGGTTCCCGGTGCTGCGGTGTCGCTGTCGGCAATAAAGATGCCCATCAGGACTGGTCCAACGAACCCCCCGAGTGTCCCGAGCGCATTCACAAGCGCAATACCCCCGGAACCGTCAATCTTCCTGACCCGGGCGGTCACGATCGCCCAGAAAACCGGGACCCCCGCGTACATCCCCGCTGCCGCCAGGGTCAGGGATGCAAGCGCGACGACCGGGCCGGAAGTGACTGCGCTCAAAAAGAACCCGGCCACCGCAACGAACCAGGGTAGAATCAGGTGATATTTGCGCTCACCGGTCCTGTCGGAGTGCCGGGCCCAGAGGAGCATGCAGGCGAGTGCGCAGATATAGGGGACCGCAATAAGGAGCCCGGTAACGGTATGGTCGGAGCCTTGAGAGAGGGAGTGAATGATCTGGGGCAGCCAGAAGACGATTGCGTACCCGCAGGCCATCTCGCAGAAGAACGCTATCCAGAGCCGGTTGAACCAGAGTTGGGAAAAGAAATACCCGGGTGTCCTTCGCACAGGGGTGCCGTGCGACTCACGCTCTGCCTTTACGGTACGGATCAGCCAGGTCCGTTCCCTGTCGCCAAGCCACTCAGCTTCCTCCGGCCGGTTGGTCAGGTACCGGTACGTGACAAGGCAGAAGAGGATGGCCGGTAAGCCCTCAAGAATGAAGAGCCACCGCCAGCCCGGCATACCCAGCCAGGCAACATGATCGAGGATAAGCGCCGAGATGGGTGCCCCGATGATGATTGCGATGATCTGGGCTGCGTACAAGTAGCTCATGCAACGGGCAAGATCGCGGCCCCGGAGCCACAGCGAGAGGTAAAAGACAATGCCCGGGTAAAACCCTGCTTCGGCAATACCAAGCAGGAGGCGCAACACCGCGATATCGAAGGCGCTCCGCGCAAAAGCGAGAAGGATTACCACGATCCCCCAACTGATAATAATACGGGAGATCCAGATCTTTGCCCCGTACCGTTCCATCAGACGGTTGCTTGGATACTCGAAGATGACGTACCCGATAAAAAAGATGCCCGATACCAGGCCAAAGATCACCGGTGTGATGCCAAGATCCGCGTTCATGGTCAGGGCAGCGAACCCAAGGTTTACCCGGTCAATGTAGTTGATGATATAGAGGACGAGGATCAGCGGAAAGATGTGCCAGATCACGGTCTTCATGACCTTGTTCCCGTATTCCCTTTCTGCTGCCGTCTCCGTCCCGGATGCGTTCATGTATTCTCATAATATTAGGTGGTATTCTGATAAGATCGGCGATAAGTGAAAAAATAATTGCAATCAAAAAATGTGCTCTGTGGAGATCAATTCTTCTGACTGTCGTTCCCGGTGCTTCGTCCCGCGGCTGGAGTGCCCCCCTTTGCGATAGCGCCGTAAAAGCTTTTTCAGGAGGTACGCTGTCGATACGAGTATTTGCCGAGGTATCGATCGGATCTCCGTTTACTGCAGAAAAAATTTCACTCATCGCCCGCATTATGGCTAACCCGGCAAATGGTTCCGTATGAGGAAATGTTGCACCTGTCCTGCCCGGTATTTCTGTGCAGCATACTTTTTCTATGCGCATGGGCGTGCCAGGCCTCCACACGTAAAAGCGTACCTCGTAACGGATCGTGAAAAACGTGACCTGATGATGGAGAGATACTGTAGATTGGAAAACCCCTTCTCTGCTAAGATATCTTTTTTTTTGAAAATAACCGGCATCCTTCCGATTTCTTTTCAGTTCAACCTCCCCAAAAGGGTACATTGCGGCCAGATGGTGCATCGGCATTCCTCCACGGTTTCAAAGAAGGCTGCCCAAGGAAATTGTCGGACGGCAAGGAGACCGAAAAATTTGCTCGTGAACAAAAAACCGGTTCCCTGATTCTGTTACTTTATCCTCCGGAAGAGAAACGCCCCTGCAACGGTCGATGCGCTACAGAATCCGCATCCCGGCAAGGCAGATCTCCAGATGGATCTGCGATACCTCTGTCCGGCCGTACCGCATACTGATGACGGGGATTACTCTGTCTTGTTATCAGTCTTTTTCCCGGGGCCGATAATCAGCCCGCCGGCCTTCTTGATGATATAATATCCCACGCCAAGACAGACAACCGCGACACCGATTCCCACCATTTCTATACCAAATTCAGTACCGTTCATGCCGGTCGGATCGAGAATGAGCACTTTCCGTGCAATTGCGATTACGGCAAGAAGCAAAACGATCTCAACATGTATAGCATTCTCACTGAAGTATGCCTTGATCGTATCGAGCAACTCCACACCGATCAGTACGAGCAGGAATGCTCCGAGAACTCCCATCAGTTCACGCTGTTCGAGCAAATACGGCGTATCGATGAAGAGTGCCATGTACAGGAAGAACGTGAGATCGATGAGGGATGCGATAAGCACGATCATGAGCATCGCGATAAGTATCGCATAAATCCATTTTTCATACGTGTTGACTGCTTTAATCAGGTCCATGATTTTACTCCCCTACCGGTATCAGATCCGGGTTTTTCGGGTTATACAGCTGCACAACATCACCGATGACAATAACCGCGGGTGGTTTTACCCCCGCTTTCCCTATCGCTTCGGCAATGGTCAGGAGCGATCCGGTTGTCACGCGCCGGTCTCTTCTCAGGCCCCGCTCGATGACTGCGACCGGTGTCGTTCCTGCTTTTCCGTTTGCCATTAGGACTTCGGCAATCTTGGAAAGGTTTGCGACCCCCATCAAAATAACGATAGTACCCCGGCTCCGGGCAAGAAGCTGCCAGTCGAGTGCTGGTTCTGCCTTAGTCGGATCTTCATTGCCGGTCAGGATCGTAACCTGTGACGCATACTTCCGGTGCGTGAGCGGTATCCCTACCGATGCAGGGACGGCAAGGGCGCTCGAGATGCCGGGAACCATCTCCACATCGATACCGGCATCCTGTACGATCTCCAGTTCTTCGCCGCCGCGGCCAAACAGGAACGGGTCCCCGCCTTTGAGCCGGACAACGATCTTTCCTTTGCTTGCCCGGTCCACGATCAGGGCTTCGATCTCATCCTGTTCAAGAATATGCCTGCCGCCATATTTCCCGCAGTCGATCTTCTCCGCACGCTCCGGAAGCGTGGAGAGGATCTCCTCCCCCGGGAGCTGGTCATAGAGTACGACGTCAGCTTTATCGATGATATGCCGGGCCCTCCGGGTAAGAAGACCTTCTGCTCCCGGGCCGGATCCTACGAGATATACTTTGCCTTTCATGGGGACAACCTCAGCTTTGCCCGCGCCTCATCGATGAGATCCTGTGCCTTTTCGCGTAATTTTCTGCCCTCTTCGCGGGCCTGCTCGATGGTCATTACGTCTGTTTCGACCCGCTTGGTCCGGGTGCCGTCCAGTGAGAGTACTTCCGCGATAAGGTGGCCGGCCTGGCAATAGATTCCGATTGGTGTATAGCAGCCCCCGCCGAGTTGCTCCATCATAGCGCGTTCGATGGCAACATCGGTCCGGGTCTGCGAATGATCGAGTGAAGAGAGGACCTCCATGACAGAGGGATCGGCCCTGCTCACAACCGCGATCGTACCCTGGTTCGGGGAAGGCACAAACTTCTCCGGGGGAAGGCGTTCACCCTGGATCCGGATCCCAAGCCGTGTCAGGCCCGCTTCGGCAAGGACGATTGCATCGTATTCGCCTTCGCCAAGTTTCCGGATCCGGGTGTCGACATTGCCGCGGAGGTATTTTGGCGTGATCTCCGGATCGTGGCGGAGCATCTGTGCCCGCCTGCGGGTACTGGACGTGCCGACAATCCTGACTTTTCCGAGAGGGCAGGAATGGGCGAGGTAATCCGCCACAGAATCGCGCTTGAGGATCGCAGCAGTAACAAGTCCCGAAGGCCGGAATGCCGGGATGTCCTTCATGCTGTGGACGGCGCAGTCGATCTGGCCGGTAAGAATTGCATCGTCAAGGGCCCGGACAAAGACCCCCTCGCCTCTAATCTCATGGAGCGGGACACCTGTTGTTGTGTCTCCTTCAGTGCTGATGATCACTTTTTCTGTCGCGATATTCAATGCGGAGAGCATTTTGATTACCGTTTCCGTCTGGGTGAGGGCGAGTCTGCTCCCCCGGGTTCCTATCTTTATCGACATTGTGCGTACGCCTGTGCTATGATTGTGCAGTCTTGTTCGGTATGCGCTGCTGAGAGGAAATTTGTCTCAAACTGTGATGGGGGCAGGAAGATATCCCGGTCCATCATGCGGTTCCAGAACTTTCCGAACGCTTCGGTATCGCATTCCTTGACTTCATGGTAGTTTTTTGGCGGGCTTGCCCGGAAGAAATACTTGAACATCGAACCGAGCCGGACAAACGAACCGGTGCCGGGATCGCCAATCGACTCTTCAATTGCCCGGGTCTTTTCCGCGAGCTCCGGATAGAGCGACCGGTGGTCGTGCAGCCACCGGATAGTTGCAATTCCCGCGCTCAGCGAAAGAGGGTTTCCGGAGAAGGTTCCGGCCTGGTATACCGGGCCGGCCGGGGCCACGAGTTCCATGATCTCCCTGCGCCCGCCAAAGGCACCGATGGGGAGACCCCCACCGATTATTTTGCCGAGCGTTGTCAGGTCCGACCTGACGCCGTACATCACCTGTGCCCCGCCGATTCCGAGCCGGTAGCCGGTGATCACTTCATCGAAGATCAAAAGGACACCGTAGGTCTTTGTGATCTCCCGGATGTCGCTTAAGTAATTTTCATCCGGCAGCACCGGGCCTATGTTGCCAAGGGCCGGCTCGATAATGAGTGCGGCGATATCATGGTTCGTTGCAAGAAGCGTTTCGAGCGCCTCTGCATCGTTATACGGGACCTGCCGGGTGTGGGCTACGAGATCTTTGAGGACACCCGCGGAATCTGGGACACCCATGGTTGTTGCTCCCGATCCGGCTTTTACAAGAACTGCATCGTGGGCACCGTGGAACCCACCTTCAATCTTGACAATATCGTTCTTCCCGGTGAACCCGCGGGCAAGCCGGATCGCTGCCATGGTCGCTTCGGAACCGCTCGATACGAACCGGACCATATCCATACCAGGGTGGTCCCCGGTGACGAGCCGGGCAAATTCCGGTTCCAGTGGCGATGGTGTCCCGTAGAGCCACCCGTCAGCGAGCCGTTTCTCAATCGCGCTCCGGATATGCGGGTGTGCGTGGCCAAGGATCAGGGGGCCATAGGCCATGCAACAGTCGATAAGGTTCCGGCCATCGACCGTAGCCAGGTGCGAACCTCCTGCCTTGGAGGTATAAGACGGGTAGGGTTTAATCGCCCGGACCGGGCTCGAAACACCGCCCGGCATCAGGGTCTTTGCCTCGGCGAACAGCTCACAGCTCTTCATCAAGCCACCCGGCAACATCGCCTGCAAAATACGTTATGATCATGTCGGCACCCGCCCGCTTTATGCAGATGAGGCTTTCGAGCACGGTTACCTTCTCCTTCAGCCACCCGCGTTCGGCGGCTGCCTTTATCATCGAGTATTCCCCGCTGACCTGGTAGGCTGCAACAGGCAGACCGAGGGAAGCCACTTCGGAAAGAATGTCGAGATAAAAGCCTGCCGGCTTCACCATGAGGATGTCGGCCCCTTCATCCATGTCCAGCTGGGATTCAAGGAATGCTTCCCGGCGGTTGGCCGGATTGATCTGGTAGGTCGACCGGTCGCCAAACGCGAAACCGGAATCCGCGGCTTCCCGGAACGGGCCGTATAATGCCGAGCAGAATTTTGTCGAATAGGCCATGATCATGACATCGACAAACCCTGAACTGTCGAGTGCCGACCTGACAGACCCGACAACGCCGTCAAGCATGGATGATGGTGCAACAATGTCTGCCCCGCTCTTTGCATGGCTGAGAGCAATTTTATTCATGAGCTCAAGCGACGTGTCGTTCAGGAGATCGGTGCCGCATCGTGTCTCGCCGATTATCCCGCAATGCCCGTGGCTCGTGTATTCGCAGGCACAGACATCAGTGATGACCACGATCTCCGGTACCCGCTCCCTGATCTTCCTGACCGCCTGCTGGACCACACCGTCCGGATCGAATGCGGAACTCCCCTCAGGGTCTTTTGTTTTCGGGATCCCGAAGAGGAGGACCGCATGGATTTTCCGTTTCCACAACCGTTCGGCTTCATCGGCTATCCCGTTGACCGGGAAGCGGAACTGGCCCGGCATCGCTGAAATGGGACGGGGAGCTGTTAAGGATTCGTCCACAAAAAGGGGGGCTATGAGATCGTCTTTTGTCAAGCTGATCTCACGCAGGAGCGGCTGGATATTCCGCGACCGTGCCCGTCTCATTCGCCGCTCTGGAAACATAGCTGTACTGCCACCTGATCTCAAATCTGTTGGTTACATTTTCTAAAATCCATGATATATATGCTGTTGTACCATGTCTCTGCGGGAAATGTATTTACGTTAATGAAACCTGCCGGAGAAGTTCCGGTTTTTCGGGGCTTGAATCTCTGGAGCAAAACCCGCCCGGGACCATTGAACTCCTGCAGGCTGGGTGATTGTGTTTGAGTAATTTCTCCGTGCTTATTTCCACGCACTTTTTTTACCGGAGATGGCGAATAAGTATCATGCACCGTTCGTAGTACCTGATTGCCGCTCTCGTATTTTGTGCCCTGCTTTTTGCGGCTGGATGCACCCAGAATTCCGGAACGCAAGCACCAATTCCCCCAACAGCATCCCCGCTCCATGAAATCAGCGCGCTTTCCCTTTTATCCTCAGAGGTCCCGGAGGGCTTTGTCCTGAAGGATGCCAGAATAAAGCAACCCGGCGAGATGAGAGGACTTGCTGCTGATCTCGAACGGGAAGGCGGTTATGTAACGCATTTCACAAAATCTTCGGATAACCCGGTAAATTCTTCAGAGATCTCCCAGTCGATCGCCCGGTATACTCCCGGGAATATTTCGACTATCCTTTCGTACGTCTTGATGGGAGACAAACGTGACAATGATTATTCCTACGCCGTACTCTGCTCACCCGCTCTCGGTGACTTCAGTGAAGCATTTCAGGCAAAAGCCCGAGCCCAAATGATCATCAAGCCCGATGAGAGCAACCCGCTTGTTTCGGGGAGCCCCCAGGCAGAATTGAAGCAGGACTTTATTGAGATTGCTTCCTCGAAAGGAAATACATTCGAGGTTTTCCGCTGGACAGGCCCGGATGCAGACTATACTGCTCTTAAGGGAATGGCAGAAACCGCATATAAGAAACTGCCATAATCTGCCTATGGGATTAATTGCCGATATTTTTTACACCCGGGAACACTACCCGGCATCTGATTTTATCGGAAGTATTCACTCAATCTTCGGATTGTGATGTTGTGAATCGGTTCCGGATCCGGTTCTTTTTTTGTTTTTGTATATGCCCGAAAAACAGGGGTTTTATCAAGAACGTACACGCAGGGCATAAAGTAAAAATTGGAGGAAGGCCGCTTGTGTCAACGCTAATCTCTGCGCCGATAAGACGGTCACGGGAAAATACATTGATGCTTCGCTCGGAACCGCAGCTGATCGTGGAGCCCTGCTCTTAACAGCGCATCAGGAACAGTTTCCGGGGGTACGGGGAAATCCGATCATCGCTGAATGAAATCCGGTTGAGGCGCCGGAGCTGCCCGTTGTCCAGCAGGTATGCATCCATGCAGTTTCCCGAATCCGCTGAATATACGCTATACTCCCCCGGACATTGTCGGTACTGACGCTTACGCTCTCATTCCTCAGCCCAAGTTCCTTAACGATGTCTTCAAAAAATGCCCGTGGATCCTGGGGGAACTGTTCAACCGGATCGCGGCGATCTATTGTTCCCCCGTGCACATCAATCGAACCGCAACCGGAAGTTCGGTCCCGGTATCCGGCAAAGTACAGCACATCCTGGCCCTGCCGGTCTGCAGTAAAACTCATAAAGATCCTCTTGATTGAATCATCGGGAAGAATCTCTATATCGACATTGCCCAGGGCTGCAGTACCCGGATCAACACCAGCCTTTGAAACGACTGCTTCCCAGAACGTTGTCAGCCCATGCTGGTGCGCATTTTCGATGCATGGTGTCTCCGGTTGTTGTTCCGGTCCGGGCAAAAAGACAGCAGGCCCGATGGCTGCAACGACACAGATGAGTATGAGTGCGAATCCAAGAAGGATCAGGTTGATATATTTTTCTAGCCTCTGATCAGATCCATGCCGGGCAATTATACCGGTACGGGAATAATCCTGCTGTCGAGTGAAATTTTTTCTGCGGCGAAATTGACAAAGTCCCCGTTGTCAGCATCCTTATTATCGAATCGCCTCAGGATTCCGGTGGCTTGCGGATTCTTTCACCGTGGGTTACTGCTTTGGCCAGGGCTTCAGCACTTGCAAGGTCCCCCTCTTCAGCACTTGCACGGATGGAAAACGTAATGTCGGTGAGAATTTTTTTTGCAAGAACCCGGCTCAAATCGTCCATCACCTCAATTGTCCTTGCATCCGGCTTGCTTATCCTTGCAATAGCCCGGTCCCGTTCGCGGATACGCACGGCCTCTGCCCACGTGTGGAGGGACGCGAGGATATCGTCCGCAGATCTCCTGCTCAAGTGACGGAGGAACAGGGCAAGTTCCGCTTCAACGAATTCCCGGGCACGCATGGCTTCGGCTTTCCTCGTGCTCATCGTCTGCTCGTTGATGGAGCGGAGGTTATCGATGGAGAATAACCTGACCCCGTCAATCAATCCTGCTCCCTCTTCGACATCCCGGGGCTGGGCAATATCGATCAGGATGAGGGGCCGGGGGTGGCCTTCTACCGGCCAGCACCGGTCTTTCATAGCCCGGGCGAGTTCTTCCCGGTAAATTATCGGGTGAGGTGCCGATGTGCAGGTGATGACGACATCAGAAAGGGTAATGTAATGATATAATTCTAAAAGACGCACTGCTTTCCCGCCAATCTTATCTGCAAGAATTACCGCACGACCGTAGGTACGGTTCGCAACATACATTGCAGTGAGGTTCTTTGCCGCAAGTGCCTGGGCCACAAGGAGGCCCATCTCCCCGCTCCCGACAACGAGGATATGTTTGCCATCCAGGCTGCCGATCTGCGATTCGGCGAGAAGGACGGCTGCGGAACCGATCGATACTGCGCCGCGGTTGATCTGGGTCTTCCGCCGTACTTCCACACCGACATGTATTGCCTTGTTTACGCAATGTTCAAGCAGGGTGCAGGAACTCTCTTCTTCCTGTGCGCTGACTATCGTTTTTTTGAGTTGCCCGATGATCTGGTCCTCACCGACAATCATGGAATCGATGCCGGCCGCAAGTTCGAACAGGTGATGCAGCGCCTGGATTCCGGTATGCAGGAAAAAACCTTTTCGACCGGTTTCTTCGAGAAAATCCCTGAGGCTTTCGGGATCCCCTTCGACCATTATTTCGACCCGGTTACAGGTCTGGAGAAGGAGAGCTCCCCGGAAACGCGATGCTGCATCCCGGAGGAATGCGTGCTCATCTTCGAACCGGAAAGCCTCTAGGGCAGTGACATCGGCAGTATGGTGATTTACTCCGGCAATTGCCACAAGTACGGGTGAATCAGGCATGAATGTACCGTCCTAGTACCCGCTCCCGGGCTGAAGCGAGGTTTTCTTCGAGAAGATCCCAGATCTCCCGATCCTGCAGGATTTCCCGAAGGATGTCATTCCTCCTTCCCTGCACCGGCTCGGTACCCTTGAGTTTTTCCCGTAGTTCGCTCTGGAGTGCAATCATCGCATCCATTGCAGGAAATTCTGCTTCGAGGTGTTCGCGGATGAACCGGGATATCGCCGGGCTGCTCCCCCTGGTGGTTATTGCCAGGGTATAGTTCTCTGCAGTGGTGACCGAGGGAATGATTACATCGCCAGGTATTCCATCGGCGTTATTAAAGAGGATACCTTTTGCCCGGCAGTGCCGGCCGATACGATTGTTCAGATCGGGATCGGAGAGGGCAGCGACAACAAGGAATGCGCTGTCAATCAGAGTATCGATCTCTTCTTCGGAGATCTGGGATACATCCTTTTCAACCCGGCGGATAGCGAGCGCGGCAATTTTTTTCCCAAAAGAGCGGCTGACAACCGTAACCCCGGCTTCCCGTAAAAAGAATATGACTTTCCGGTACGCGACCTCTCCTCCTCCGAAGATGATGACCTGTCGGCCGGAACAGTCCACGAAGAGAGGAATCATCGAGTAATTATTACGCGATTTCTTACATTAAGATGTTGGATTTACTCCCCATTTATTTCCGGATAGACTGTTCCCCATTTATGGAGGAGCATATGCCGAAAATCAGAAATCGTGGCGTATCGTCTCGGTCTGTATCTTCCCGTGATAATTATCCGCGGTGAGAACATCATCAGAAAGTTTACGGAGCCTGGTTTCCATCTCACCATCGCGTGTTTCGAGATCCTGTATCCGCTTCTCCAGCTCCTCTATTCTTGCACGTAAATTATCGGGGGGATTGGTTTGGTGTTTCATACGGTTCCTCTGCGCAACAGTATCGGATTGTTCCCGTGATTCAGCGGTTTTTCGGTATTCCTTCCCGGAGAGTATTCCTATCAGCCCCGGCCCTTGTTCGATATGCTTAAATCGTTTGAATGCTCACACTTTAAAGCGCATTAGCGCCGATAGTGTAGTGGTTATCACTAGGCGTTGCCAACGCCTAAACCCGGGTTCGAGTCCCGGTCGGCGCACTTTTTATGCAACATTCTCTTTTCTGCGGTAATTCGCATCCGTGGTTTTTTCCGGTATGGTCTGAATCTTCTTCGGTACCTTTTCGAACCGGTGAGCCTGGTATTCCCCAACCAGGCGCTTGATCGCGTTATTGGAGTTTTCTCCTTCACTGCACACCGAGTATACCATATCGCGGGTTCCCGCTTCAACATAGAGACAGGAATTCATAGCAGATGTCGCAAGCTTCGGGGCTTTGGGTTCTACCTTTTTTGGCTGCATAATCGCGGTATGATACACCGGCAAATATTAAATCTTGCGACCGTTGAAGTAGGTAAACAGTGAAACACCGGGGAATTTGCAGGAGGGTTACTCTCTGCTGGAAACTTCCGGAAAGCAGGTGGAGATGCGACCTTACCCCTGGCGAAGGCCAGATCCCGGAAAAACCTTGCAAAAATCGTTAGGATTAATCGAAGAAGATTATTTCTTCTTCGCCGGAGCCTTCTTTGCTTCGGGTTTCTTGACTTCCGGCTTCTTTGCCACTGCCATGGATTATCCACCTCCCACCGGAAAGGATTAATTTCTTATAATTATGTAAATTAACAAATATTTTTATCGGAAAACGATTTTGGCCAGCTGAATTGTTGTTAAGAACAATTCTCCTTGCAAAAACAGGCTTTTTTTAAACGAAGAGACTGTTTTGGTAATCCTTTTTTGCAAACTGCGCAATCCCGTGGAAATCAGCCGGTTTGAAAAAATATCTCTGAATATCTGGTTATCGCCTGCGGGAACTCTTTATAAATGGTTTATATGAAGAACTATCACGCAGTGTATTTTTCCGTCGCAAAAAAATTACCTGCGCTTTGTTATCATACAACAACATTTATCCGTACCCGCAACCACCCGGAGATCATGAAAAAGCAATTCATCCTGGGACTTGCCGGGGTTTCCTGGGTATAATTACTGCTATCCTCATTATTTTTTCAGCAACAACCAATGATTACACCCTCTCCGGTGTACAGGCTGCCCTCTTCTCCAGCCTCGGGATCATGGGAGCTGCCATCTCCCGCACTGAGACACGGTTCGCCGGCTGGATGCTTCTCTCCTCAGCAGTCTGGATCACCCTCTCCGTACCGATCGCAGGAACCGTTGACCTGTTAATCCTCTATACTCCGGCGATTGTTCTTTATCTCGTGGCTGCAATCCTTTGTTTCGCTGAACCAGAAGTGATAGAAGAATCCCGAACCGGAGTAAACACTGAATAAAACGTATTGAAAAACGGGAATACTGTTCAGGGAAAAACCACAAAAACCAAACAGCAAAAACTAAGCTAAAAAAAGAAATTCTATTTTTTCAGGTTATTCATGTCCGTTACCTGACAATGATTTTGGGAAACGTCCGGTGAAGGATTATCCTGCCGATCCCGATGTTTCCCAGGATAATCACCAGAACAATTACATCAATCAGCGCGCAGAGGAACAGATACTGGCTCCCGCCCCGTGTGAAGAAGAGGAACAGGGAGTAGAGAATACCTGCTGCTGCCATCGCCCCGCATCCTATCATGCCTGCACGCATCGCGGTGTGACTTCGGCTGCGGATGTCAGGAAAGAGGAGGAGACCGATGACACTGATACCGCAGAAGCCTATGCTCAGTACCAGGAGAATAAAGATGAATGCATCAGGTACCAGGGCACTCATGCCTGTTCACCCCGGTATGTTGCCGCCCACAGGGCAATTACGGCATAACATATAACCGCAGCTCCGATTACAAGTTCGAGAAGAAAAAAACTCCCGTACGCAATTCCTGCGGACAGTCCCCCGATAATTGCAATGGTTACTGCCGTACTTGCCGCAACAAGACGATCAAACAGTGTCGGGCCGGGAATTATCCTTACTGCTGCACAGGCAGCAAGGACAAAGAAGCACAGACTGGTAAAGAGCCAGGTGTCTATCATAAAGTGCACTACTGAGTAGAGGATGGCTGGATATCAATTCTTCCGAAATTCAGTAGCCGCCCGGATAAAACGTGGTATATATGGTATATCGTCGTGTCCTTTTGGGATCCGGGGAAAATGTGAATCTGTGAATTTCAGACCATTTTTATCCTCCTGAAGCACATATTACGACAGATGCGCCCATCCTATCTGGGGAAGATTCTTCTTCGCTGGTGCGACCAGTGTCATGCACCGGTTCTTGCGAAACAATGCTCGTGCGGTTCAGCAACCCGCGAGGTCCCGGTAACCCCGCCTGGAGATGCCCGTCCTGCTTTTCCGGCAGATATTTCGCTTATCAACCGGATCTACGAGGAACATTTTGGAGCGCCGCTGATCCCCGGGGGTCATATTGCACTCCTGAACAAGGTGCCGGATAACGATAGGATGGAGGAGATCATTGTTGGCGGAGGCGTTGCCGGTATTATCCGGTATTTCCCCCAAGAGCGCAGATGGGAACCGGTACCCCGGCCGGAAGCCTGCACCCTCTTCCTCCCGACGAAACGCTTTGTTGTCGTGTCAGACGATGCAGTTCCGTTCATCCGGTACGAAGGGATGAGTGTTCTTGCCCCGGGCCTTGTGTCTATCGAGGACTCGGTCAAAGCCGGGGATGAAGTCTTCATCCTTACCCGGGATAAAGTCTGCATCGGTGTCGGCCGCGCCAAAGTGGATGCCGCAGCAGCCCGCGAGATGAAGAAGGGATCGATTGTCAGGACGCGCAGGAATGTGACATCGATAATTGTTCCTGGCGCCGCCACATGGGTGGAAGTCGTGAAGGCGAATTCCCAAGCCCTTGCAGGTGTTGAATCCGATTCTGTTGAATTTGTCCGGGAAGTGGCCGGACGCAATCCGACTCTCGTTGCAAACGTTTCTTACTCCGGGGGAAAAGACAGCCTTGTCACGCTTCTCGTGGTCTTAAAGGCGATTGGGAAAGTTCCGATGCTCTTTGCCGATACCGATTTCGAGTTCCCGGAAACGTATGCAAATGTGGATGATGTTGCGAGAATATACGGGCTTGATGTCATCAGGACAAATGGCGTTACCCACTTCTGGGAGAACTTTGGCCGGCAGGGGCCGCCTGCGGTGAACGCCCGGTGGTGCTGTAAGGTCTGCAAGCTTATCCCGGTCGGTCGCCGGATTCGCGAAGAATGGGGAGAATGTCTCTCGTTTATCGGTCAACGAAAGTACGAATCTGCATCCCGGGCAAAGAGCGACCGGGTCTGGCGAAACCCGAATGTACCTGTCCAGCTATCGGCTGCCCCTATCCATAACTGGACGGCAATGCATGTCTGGCTGTACCTGATGCAGGAGAACGCGCCCTACAATGTCCTGTACGAGCGGCACCTGGACCGGATCGGATGTTTCATGTGCCCTTCGAGCGATATGGCTTTGATACACGGAATCGAAAAAGAATATACCGATCTTTGGGTGGGCTGGAGAGAGAAACTCGAGGAGTATCGGAAGGCTAACGGGCTGCCGGATGAGTGGATCAGCGAGGGTCGATGGAGATTGAAATCGGGGTGCCGGGATGAAGAAGATAGCCATTATTGATTACGGGCTCGGAAACCTCCGGAGTGTGATACGGGGTCTCGAGAAGTCCGGGGCGAATGCCTGTATAACCTGCGATGCAGAGGAGATCGCAGCTGCTGACGGGCTGGTTCTCCCGGGCGTGGGAGCGTTCCACGAAGGGATGGAGCAGCTGGGAGCGCTCCAGGAGACGGTTGTCTGTGCAACCCGTGATGTCCCGCTCCTTGGGATCTGTCTTGGGATGCAGATGCTCCTTGAGACAAGCGAAGAGTATGGGGAGCACAAGGGACTCGGATTAATTCCCGGGAACGTGACACGGTTCCCCCGGGGGACCGGGCTGAAGGTCCCTCACATGGGCTGGAACTCCCTCGCCCTTGCGTGCGATGATAACCCCCTTTTCGAAGGTTTCGGGAGAGAAGAGTTTGTCTATTTCGTCCACTCGTATTATGCGGATACGACACCGGAATTCATTCTCACGACAACCGAATACATCTGCCCGTTCGCGTCATCGGTAGGAAATGGCAACACGTACGGAGTCCAGTTCCATCCGGAAAAAAGCGGCCCGATTGGTCTCCGGCTGCTCAGGAATTTTATTGCGCTTGTCTGAAAAACCGGGAGATTCGTTGTTCCGCCGAAAACACATTCTTTCCCTGGGATCCGTCTGCTTTTTTTTTTAATTTCCTGTGCGAAGATTTCGAATCGAGACATTTTTTAGTTACTGAGACTCGATAATTAGGTATGAAGAAGATTATCCTCATCCTGATCGGGATCATGCTCCTTTCCGGGACCGCATCAGCGTATGGTCTGTATGTAAACTGCTCCCCAAAGAGCATTCAGGTAGGGGAGACATTGAAATGTACTATCGACAGCGATTTCCCTGCCGGTATGACCTTCGATATGGTCTTCTACCAGTCAGGGTACACGTCAACGGAGATCCGTCGCGAACCGGTCACGATCCAGGACAACAAGGCAACGCAGTACAAGTTGTTCGATACCCAGGGCCTTCCCGGGGGACAGTGCAAAATGGAGATCCAGTTTAACGGGAAAGAGGCACCGTCGCTCAGGACCGACTCGGTTACCAATCAGCTGATCACTCTCATCGATCGCTCCGGAGATCTTACCATCACCTCACCGGTGACCCAGCCTCTCGCAGATGCACTCCATATCTCCGGTTCCCTTACCAATGGCGGCAACAGCGGTGTGCAACTCGAAGTACGGGGTCCCGACGGGAAGGTTTTCGGGCCGCAATATATCGGGACAAAAACCAATGCACGGAACGCAGGGATCTTCTCTCAGAAAGTTTCGGTATACAGCCCGGGGTCATACGAGGTAACCTTCACCGATCATAGCGGGTTCATCGGAATCAAAACCTTCCTTGTAACCGCACCGGTTACCCAGGCCGCAACAACAATTCCTACGACTACCGCCCGTATTGTTACCACCAGGCCAGCAACGACAGCTCCGACGCCCTGGCCCACTGCTACCAAATCGCCATCATCTCCCTTCATTGTAATCGGGGCTGTGGGAATAATCGGCATTGCGATAGCCGCGAATAGGATGTAATTTTCAATTTTTTTATCCAGACTTTTACTCCTTTTTTGGTTACTACTAACGTCTTATGATTCTTCGATTTCTAATGTGTCCTGGGAAGTTACCGGGATCCTGGGAAATGGTTGCCCGGGAAAATGTATGTGGGGGAAGAATCCGGGATCGAAACTTTGTATCGGACGGAGAACCTTATCTCTGCGGTTCCAAAAAAAGGATTACTTTCCTCAGGTAAAAAAAGAGAAAAAGCTTTTTGCCTAATTTTTTGCCTCATGTCTTTTCCAAAGAGAGATTTTATAGACCTGGTGGACGAGAATCGCAAAAACGCCCCCGATAAAGAACGTGATGATCGGGTCCGTTGTCGGCAGAGCTCCCCCGACACCGTCGTATGCCATCCTGATTGCCATGAGATTAGCTACACGCTGGGCATCGGGTGCGGCTGCCGGGACACTTGTTACAAAACTATTGCTTCCGGTACTCAGGGAAGTACTCACCATCATCGGCAGGATAAGGGAAAGAACAAATGTTCCAATTGCAACAATCCCGAAAAATGATGCATATTTAAGAATAAACGAACGGAAATTTGACTGCCGCGGGGCGACAACGAATAGTTGGTCCGAGAGTGAATAGAGCTTCACTTCCCTCCTTTGATACTGTATTTTGTGTGGGCGATTTGGGCCAGTCCGGCATCGAGAAGGTTCTCGACATGATATTTTACGGTGGTGAGCGGCAGGGCGAGCTGCTCGGTTATTTCCGTGAGGCTTTTTTTGTTCTCACCCAGCACCCGGCGAATATCTCCGCGGTTTGGTTTGCCATGGCTTTTGCAATTTTTGTGCCCGCTCATCGCCGGGCTCCAGGATTACTACCGAGTTGGGCATGGAGAGCTGCAATTATCCGTTCACGGCCGACTTTCAGTGCAAGATCGAGCTGAGCCGATTCAGGGCCGCCACCCTGGGCCAGTGACGGTTTACCCCCGCCTTTTCCCCCGAGGAGGCTGCAGACCTGGCTGATGATGTCACCGGCATTTACCCGGGGATCTCCGGATGCAAGGACAACCCGGATGGTCTCCCCGGTTGCGGCAAGAAGCGCGACCCCGCCCCGTTCCGAGATTGATGTTGCGAGCGCTGAGAGTTCCTTTGAGGGCAGATCAATTTTCTTAATGACGATCCCTACACCGCCGACCGATTCGGCAACGATTGTCTTCATCTCAAGTTTGACGATTTTGCCGGACATCCGCTCGTTCTCCTTCCGCTGGTCCTTCCATTCCGTGAAGAAACGGGTAACTGTGGGTGTGAGGTTTTCCGGCTGGACTGACAGGACATCTGCCGCGGAACTGACGATCTGCTCGACGTGCTGCATGTAAAATAACGCGGAGATCCCTGCTGCAAACTCGATCCGCTCAATCCCGTCCTGGATGTGCTCGATGCGGATGATCTTGATGACGCCGACTTCCCCGGTGCTCCGGCAATGGGTCCCTGCGCATGCCTCAATATCCCCGGCGACCTTTACGACACGGATAAATTTGCCCGGAGGAACTCCTCCCTGGTACAGCGAGAACCCGTACTTCTGTTCGGCTTTCGACCGTTCTTCAATGCCGATCTCCACCGGCTGGTTTGCCATCACCATCCGGTTCGCTGAAGTCTCGATCTTCCGGAGCTCTTCCGGAGTTATATGCTTGAAGTGACGGATATCGACCCGGGAACTCTCGCTGCCTTTCTGGGCGCCAGCCTGGTGGATATGAGCGCCGAGAACCTCTTTTGCTGCATGGAGGAGGATATGGGTTCCTGTGTGGTGGCGCATCAGGGAGAAACGCCTCTCCTCGTCAACCATTCCCTTGACATGCTCCCCGCGCTGCAGTACCCCTCCGGTTACGTGATGGAGGACAACTTCTCCGAGCTTGACGACCTCGTCAACCCTTACCATGCTGTCCGAGCTGACAAGAGTCCCGGTATCTGCCGGCTGGCCACCGCCTTCCGGGTAGAAGAGTGTCTGGTCGGTCACTGCATATCCGTCGAAGAAATCAAGGACAACTGCTTCAAACTCGATATCAGCCGGTTGTTCGTAGTAGAGCTTCTTTGTAGGCGGGAGTCCCTGTACCCGTTCTGCATATTTCGCGGTCTTGTCCTCCTCGGCTTCACGCTTTGATTTCGAGTGCATATCGGCAACCATGGAGTAAAAGTTGTCCGGCAGGTCGACAACAGCCCCTTCCTTTGCGGCAATATCCTTGACCATCTCCGGCTGGATGCCATGGGAGTCGTAGAGGGTGATAATCTCGGCAAGGGGAACCCGCTGGCTTTTTGCCTTGTAGGTTTTTGCAATCTTCTGGACAATCCGGGTTCCGCGTTCGAGCGTTGCCGCATATTTCTCGGTCTCACGCTCGACAATCTCCCGGACAACCCCGAGATCCTGCTCGAATCTCTTCGGGCCGATGATCCGGGTCTGTTGTTCGATCAGATCGCCAATCGGCACATCGATCTTGAGATCGTTCATCATCCGGAGCGTTCTCCTGATTACGAGACGGGCAAGATATCCCTCCCGCACATTGGAGGGTACGATGCAGTCACCAAGCATATATGCGAGGCACCGTGTGTGGTCGACAACGGCATACACTTTCTCGATGGGCGTGATCATCTTGTCGAGCTTCTCGGGGGAGACGTCGATTGCGGCCGCGACTTTTTTCCGCAGGTTGAATAGGTTAGTGCCCGAGATATCCATGAGCCCGGCAAACTTTGCGTTGAGTGCGAGGATCTTGGTGTAATCCTTGTTGTCGAGCATGTGGGAGAGGCCGGCTGCGCTCATCACGTGACTGACCATCTCCGGGAATACCGCATCGTAGATCGTGGGAGAGCCTTTCGATGCCCAGACGAACCGCTCAAGGCCGTACCCGGTATCTACGATCCGGAGGTTCATCGGATAATACATCTCACCGTTCAGGTCGTAGCTTTGGCCCGCGGTCTTCTGCTGCCCCAGGCTCATGAATACAAGCGTCGCGACCTCAAGGCCTCCGATAAGGACTTCGACGCTCGGTCCCGCGTTCCCGCCACCGATCCACGGGTTCTCCTTGTACGTGACCATGTTGAGATCGCCGCCGATGGATTCGATGAAGAGATCGCAGAGCTCGACAGTCCGGTCCTTCCAGTAGATCTCCTCGGTCGGGGAGTTGAAGGCGTGGTGCGCCATCATCTCAAATGTGGTGAGGTGACGGCCCGATCTGCCGACCGAGTCGAGATCATTGAGTCGTATGCACGGCTGAGATATGGTCAGGGGATTTGCCGGCGGGGGCACTACCCCGCTCGTCACAAACGGTTGAAAGTCAGCGATGGATGCTATGGTCAGGTAGATATCAGCGCGCCAGCGTGCAACAACCGGGTACCGTTCGACCCGGGTGTGGCCGTACTTCTCGAAAAAAGAGAGGTATGCCTCGCGCATGGTGTCGAGATTGTGTGTCCTGAAGACCGGGTTCCCGATAAAATTATAAGGTTCGCAGGGAGCATCCCCGCAGACTTCGCGGGAACTGTCGCGTGTCCAGAATGCCAGGCCGCAGCTTTTGCAGATCTTGCGTGTCAGTTCCTGAGTTTTAAAGTATTCGAGCTGGTATTCTTCTTCGAGCATCAATACCCCTGTTTCGTCAGTACAATTAATGATGAACGCTAATTAGTGTATTGCTTCCCGCTTATCCCTGCCCAGTTCGTCTTTCCGGGTCTCCATGTACCAGCGTTCGACGCGCTCGTACCTTCCGGTGATAATGGCGATCCTGACCGCCAGAAGGTGCCAACAGGTTCTCCCCCGGTACATGAAATCACCACAGGTACAGAATTCCTCATCGACAACGTACGAAGCAGTCCGGCCTTCAACGACAAAGAAGTCGAGGTATCTCCTGATTTTTCCGGCATCGATTGCGGCAAGAGCTTTCTTTGCCTTATTCCCGAATGCAGATTCGAGGCCGGTACGGACAGGGTCGTCAAGGATCCTCTTCTTCTCAAGCTCGCTCCATATACTCTTCATGGAATCGTACAGATCTTCGGACAGTCATCGATAAACTGCCAGCCTTTGCGGGCTGCCAGACGGCGCATGGCCGGGGCTTCGAGCGCGTAATGGGTTGCCTCGATGCAGGGAAGGGGCGCATCCCTGGCAACGGAATGTTTCATCTCCGCGGACAGGAACGCATCGGCACCGAGGGTCTTTGCCTCATCGAGAAACACCGGATCGAAACCACTTCCCGCCACAATCGCGAGCCTGCGGATATCCGGAAGATCTCCCCAGATCCGGACACCGCAGCCCAGAAGCTCCGCGATCCTGACCGGGGAGATGCTGCAGGTGCCAACGCATCCAAGATTCATGGGCGTGAGATCGGTGAGCCCGAGGAGTTCGGCGAGGGCATCGTTTACCCCTTCGCCGGCCCGGTCGAAGTTTGTGTGCATGACGTACAGGTTCATACCGGAAGAGAGGAGGGTGCGCATGAGGGACGCGGTCTTACCGGTCAGGGCAGTTACCGGTTTCCAGAGCGGCGTATGGTGGACGACAAGCATATCAGCTCCGGATTCTGCAGCAATCCGGGCTACGCGGGGAGTCGCGTCGAGTGCGCAACAGATAGTACCGATCCCGGGCTTTCCCTCAACCACAAGACCGATCCGGCCTGCATCGAAATCCTCGGCAAGTTCCGGCGGGGCGATCTGCTCCATCTTGTCAATGAAAGCACGCACGTTCATACCGGAGTATTGTCACTTCGGGAATATATATTACTATATTACTAAAGGTAATAAAAGTAATACTAATTATTCATCAAAGCGCATTTATCCACATGCACAAGTCCATCGATCAGATCAATCAGCGCATCCGCGAGAGGAGCGCGAGGGTTGTCACCGCTGAGGAGATGCCCTCGATTGTCGCCGAGCTGGGGGAGAAGGACGCATTAAAAGAAGTCGATGTTGTTACGACCGGTACGTTCGGGGCTATGTGCTCATCGGGTGCATTCATCAACTTCGGTCATGCGGCCCCTCCCATACGGATGGAACGAATCTGGTTGAATGATGTCGAAGCTTACGGAGGCCTCGCAGCGGTGGACACGTACATCGGAGCAACCCAGCAGTCCGAAACCCGCGAAGAGGAGTACGGGGGCGCCCACGTGATCGAGGATCTTGTGGCAAAAAAATCGGTGGAGCTCCGTGCAAATTTCCGGGGAACTGACTGCTACCCGCGTCGCACCATCAACTCCGAGTTCCTCCTTGAAAATCTTAACCAGGCAATCATGTGCAACCCGCGGAACGCATACCAGCGGTACAATGCGGCAACAAATACTTCCGACCGGACCCTGCACACCTACATGGGTACGCTTCTCCCTGGAAGCGGCAACGTAACCTACTCGGGTGCCGGCTTGCTCAACCCGATATTGAACGATCCCTTACTCCTCCTCATCGGGACCGGTGTCCCGATCTTTCTCTGCGGCTCGCAGGGAATGGTTGTCGGAGAAGGAACGCAGCATTCCCCGGCAGGCGGGTTCGGGACCCTGATGGTGACCGGCGATCTGAAGAAATTGTCATCGGATTACCTTCGTGCTGCAACCATGACCGGGTACGGGGTAACGCTCTATGTTGGGCTTGGCGTTCCCCTGCCGGTCCTTGACATCGAGGTCGTCCGGGCAACGGCGGTTCGCGATGAGGATATATCGGTGGACATCCTCGACTACAGCGTCCCGAGCCGGACCCGCCCTTCGCACCGCAAAGTCAATTATGCCGAGCTCCGGAGCGGCTCGGTAGAGATCAACGGCGAAGAGATCCGGACTTCATCGCTCTCGAGTTTCCGGAGAGCACGAAAGGTTGCGGAGGAACTCAAAGGATGGGTGGAACAGGGAAAACTTGAACTTGCGCTGCCTACCCGGAGAATCGATCCGGCAAAATCTGCCAAACCCATGCACCAGATGACAGCTGAGCCCCGCGTTCTCGATATCATGGACAGAAAAGTAGTAAGTATCGGCGAAGAAGAAGAGATCCGTGCTGCGGCCCAGAAGCTTCTCAAGGGTGAGACCAACCACCTCCCGGTGGTCAATGGTTACGGAACCCTCGTCGGGATAGTAACAACTTTTGATGTCTCGAAAGCTGCGGCAAACCCGGGGAAGGGTCACCTTGTCAGGGACATTATGAAGAAAAAAGTCATAACAACCACGCCGGATGAAGCTGTCGATATAGCCGTCCGCAAGCTGGAGCAGCATAACATCAGTGCGTTACCGGTTGTTGATGCACAGAACCATGTCATTGCAATTCTTACGGCCATGAATCTCGGGAAACTCTTTGGCGGGAGGTGGCTGAAACGAAACTCCTCGTAACGTTCTCCCGGAGGAAAGGCGGGAAACCCATTATCGCCCAGGTCGTCCGCGACACCGGAGTTCTGATCAATGTCGAACGTGCAGTGATCGAGTCTTCTGAAGGCGAGGCACTCATCGAGGTCCCCGATGACCAGTGCCGGCTCGTGAGCGAGACCATGACCGGCCTTGGCGCCCATGTCCGCATCCTCGATCATGGTATCACGGTAAACGAGAGCGAATGTGTCGACTGCGGTGCATGTATCAGCGTCTGTCCCCGGGATGCGTTCTCCTTTGACAGGGATTACAAACTGAAACTTGATGAAGGAAAATGTGTCCTATGTGGCCGGTGTGTTGAAGCCTGTCCCCACCGGGCGCTGGCCCTTCAGTTATGATCCGGGAGCCGTTCCGATTCCGCGAGACGATCGCAATTATTCTCGCAGACGATCCCGCTCATAGTGCCGCGGCAAAGAAAGGGATGATAGAAGCCCGGCAGGTTATCGAAGGGTATATCCGGCGTGATCCATTTTTCAGGACGACATTCGATCCTTATACTCCCGATTCCGATGAGCGGGTAATTACGATGATGTGCGATGCGACCCGCAAAGCTGGCGTCGGGCCTATGGCTGCGGTGGCCGGCACCATTGCCTGGGAAGGGCTTCTCGCGATGAAAGATGCGGGAGCAGATTTCGAGGTCATCGATAATGGTGGGGATATTGCCTTTACCGGAGACCGGGCGATTAATGTCGGGATTCGCGCCGGGGAAGCGTCTTTGTCCAACCGGATTGCCTTTATTGTCCCTCCCCAGGATAGCATCCTCGGGATCTGTACCTCATCGGCAACGGTCGGTCCGTCCATCTCGTTTGGGGTTGCCGATGCGGTGACTGTCTTTTCAAAAAACGTTGCACTTGCCGATGCATGGGCAACCCGGGTCTGCAACCGGATTCGTCCCGATAATCAAACGGTTTTCGATGAAATCGATCCTTTAGAAGTAAGTGGCGTTTTTGCGATTATGGGGGATTTTTCGGCAGCATGGGGCCATCTGCCCCCGATCGTTTGTGCAAACGTGGACAAGCGGCTCATCAGCGCCGGCGACCGGTTATGACGGATTGGTGACAAAATTTATTGCATCCGTGTACGCCGACCTGCCCTCAAATGATTGTGTGATATTCTCGCCATCGCAGATGATGATGACTGCCTTGTTATTGCGAATAAGGAATACCAGTTCGAGGAGATCGCGCTCATCGATCTTTATTCCCTCGATGAGCGATGAGGCAGGTTCGAGTTCCAGTCTCTCCCGGGTCAGCTCGTCCGGGATCATCCGGAAACAGAAAAAGAACGCCTGGAATGCATTCAGGAGATCCGATACCAGCAGCTCCTGGCGGATTTCAGGGTCCACCTCGTCAAGGAGGCGGACAAGCTGGTCCGTATCTTCATCGCTCTCCTCAAGAAGCCGGTCAGCAAGGGTCGCCAGTCCGTGGAAAGGTATCCGTGTCCCGTTTGAACTCATTTTTATCTCATGGGTTTTCCGTGATAAAAAAATCATGGATACTTTGGTCTGGGCTTTTTTTAAACAACAATCCTTATTCAGCAAAAAGAGGAATGAATACAGGTGAAAGAAGAAGATGCTGATTGGCTGATCTATCATCTTATTGCCGAAGCAAAGATTGCCACAGCAGAAGATCTGGTAAAAAAAAGCGGGCTGGACGCATCCGCGGTCGAGTCTTCCTTATGCAGGCTCGAACGAAAATTTCTGGTAAACCGGCATAACGCTTCCTTCCGCGTCATGAGCGTCGGGGAATCGCTTATGTGCAGCCAGGTAAAATATTCAGACGACATGCCGTTTGTCATCGAGAACGGTGTCATCAGGGAGAAAAAGGCCAATCATGCCAGAGAATGAAGTTGTTATCCTCCGGGTAGGGCACCGCCCCGAACGTGACCGGAGAGTAACAACCCATGTAGGGCTCACCGCACGGGCACTCGGTGCAAAAGGGATGTACCTTGCAGCGTCCGACAAAGGTGTTGTCGAGAGCATCGCGGATGTTGTCAGCAGGTGGGGCGGGGATTTTTTCTGCGAAGACAATGTAAAATGGCGGTCCTGCATCCGCGAGTGGAAGCAGAACGGCGGATCGGTTGTCCATCTCACCATGTACGGCCTCAACCTTCCGGATATCATTGAAGAGGCCCGGACGCGGGAGAAGATCATGGTCGTTGTCGGTGCGGAGAAGGTCCCGGGCGAGATCTACGGTCTTGTCGACTTCAATGTCGCAGTCACCAGCCAGCCTCATTCGGAGATATCGAGCCTGGCACTCTTCCTCGATCATCTCTATTCCGGTAAGGAAATGACAAAAGAGTTTCCCGGCGCCCACATACGGATCGTCCCGTCGAAGGTGGGAAAACGGACTGAGGAGTTGTGAAGGGCCGGGTCCTGATTGCGGGGTTTGCGACACGGCATGTGGCCCGGTCTGCGTTCCGGGCCGGCTATGAAGTATATGCCGTCGACCATTTCTGTGATCAGGATCTCGCATGGTACACCCGGGAACGGGTCAAATTCGAAGAGCTTGAAGAACTCCCCGATGCCATCGATACAATTTCACGGCAGCACAATTTTGATATCTTCATCGCTACTTCCGGCGCAGAAGATCTCCCGACAATCCTGCCGCTCTGCGGCACGCCCCGCGAGAAGATCGGGCGGTTCATGGATAAACTAAAGACCCAGCACTTTTTTGAAAACCTACGGATCGATCTCCCCCGTATAGCGGAGCCGGGAAAATACCCTGCCATGATCAAACCCCGGCGGGGCGCCGGGGGCTGGAGGAATACCGTAATCCATGATGAGAATGAGCGTGCAGGCTGGGAAGCGCTCTACCCCGGAGTCCCGTACATCCTGCAGGAATTTGTCTCCGGTATTCCGGCAAGTGTCTGTTGCGTAACCGATGGAAAACGGGCAAAAGCTGTCGCGACAAACAAACAGGTCCTCCGGGGGAGCGGGGAGTCTTCGTTCGGGTTCTGCGGGTCCGTCACCCCCTGCGATCATCCCCTCGCCGGCCGCATGGTTCAGCTGGCGGAGACCGCAGCAGCTGCAAGCGGATGTACCGGGACGATCGGGATCGATTTTGTCCTTGGCGATTCCCTGCCCTGTGCGATCGAGATAAACCCCCGGTTCCAGGGGACGGTGGATACGGTCGAGATGGCATGCGGCTGCAGCCTCTTCCAGTACCACGTGGATGCATGTGCGGGAATCCTTCCGGATACAATCCCCGAACCAAACCAGGTTGCGATCCGCAGCATTCTCTTTGCGGACCGGGATATGACTATCACCTACGATCTCCGGCATCTTGCGCCGGATATTGCCGATATCCCCTGGCCCGGGACGTTTTTCGAAGAGGGCCAGGCCCTTGTCAGCGTGTACGGCACCGGACCTACACGGGAGGATGCCTGCACAATGCTGGATAAGCATATTAGCAGAGTATTACAATACATACGGTGATGGAATCCGCATCGGACCTGCTGAATGATCCTGCAATACGGGCCTACCTTTTCCGGCTTGTTGGCAATGAAGGACTTGACCTTATCGAACGTTTTCCCACTGATGGCGAACACAGTGACGAGGAACTCGCTGCATCGACAAAGATTAACTTAAACACGGTCCGTCACACCCTTTACACCCTGTACGAGAAGCGGCTTGCCGAGTACCACCGGATCAAGAACAACGAGACCGGGTGGCTCACCTATCTCTGGCAGCTCCGGCTTGACCAGATCTACGATGCCCTCCGCGAGGACATGGCAATGGTCCTTGAGAAACTGGAACGCCGGGAAAAATACGAGGAAGAGAACGACTTCTACATCTGCAAGGAATGCCAGCTCCTCTTCACGTTCCCGCAGGCAATGAATACCGACTTCAACTGCACGGACTGCGAGAAGCCGATGACCCATTTTGACAACGACCTGCTCTTAAAATCCCTGAAATACCGGATCGATACCATCAAGAAGACTCTTGGCCAGGTCTGAAGAGGATATGGAGCTGCGATACGAGGAGATGCTGCACAAAGCAGGGTGCAGCACAAAAGTGATCGCGCACTGTAAGGCAGTCCGCGAGGTTGCGATGGAATATGCATCGCATAATCCGGAAGTCGATAAAAACCTCGTGGAAGCCGGTGCGATGCTCCACGATATCGGGAGAGGAACAACGCACACGATCCATCATGCGCAATCTGGTGCAGACCTTTTACGCTTGATGGGTATCGCTGAGGCGATTGCCCGTATCGTGGAATGTCATACCGGGGCAGGCCTGACCGCAGATGAATGCATCCTGCTCGGGCTCGATGCCCGCGACTGCGTGCCCCGGACAACGGAAGAGAAGATCGTCTGCCACGCTGACAACCTTATTGCCGGCAGACGCCGGACAACAATAGAGGAGAGCATTGGCTCTGCAGTTTACCTCCCCAAAAAAGCAAGAATCCGGATGTACCGGCTTTCCAACGAAGTAGAGCTCCTCTGCCACTAAAACTTCTGCGTTTTTTCAGATGATAACCTGCCGTACCTGGGGAAGGGCACGGATCTGTTCAATGATGCCTAAGGGCAGCTGCTCCTCAACGATGATGACAAGTTTCGGGTCTTCCGACAGCTGGGGATCCGTTACAAAGATCTGCTGGATGGATAGATCGTTGTCGGCCAGTACCCGGACCGCAGCCCCGACAATCCCGTGTTCATTAGCATTTTTGGGCAGGACGGTTATCACCGTGTAGCCGAGCGACTCCCCGACTTTTGTCAGGTCAGGGGTCGCACGCATATTGATGAAGATCTCCCGGAGAAACGGGCGCTCAAGGATGCGGTGGGCGGTTGAGTCGACAACTCTGCGATCGGATCCGATAGCCTTTGCAACAGCGGTTGCTGACATCTCGATCCCGTTGCAGCTGATCCGGCCATCTTCCGTCACCCCGAACCCGTTTTCGAGGAGAAACCGGACAACCCGGCTCTGTGAGGGGGAGTCAGCAAATTCATGGATGATGTCTGACCACATACAAAGGACTGGGTACGGCGCACATAAATATGCAGCTATGATGATTTCGTACCATTGGCGTACACCAATGTCCACGTTCGGGAGATACGACACTTCTCGTGTTTACCGGTAAAATATTTCCCGGCCCGCTTTTCCCCCATGGCGCGTTCCGGCCGATCCTCCTGTCTTCTTCTTATGGGAAGACCGGATCTGATGGGTACCGGCTTCTCTTCTTTCGCAATCTTCTTTTAGGTAGACAACCTTTTTGTTATGGCACAGGCGCTGACAGCGCCGGTCTGAAAAGCGTAAACGGTCACGAAGTTGTCGGTTTGTTTGCATCGGCTACGTGCACATAAGTATAAGGCGAGGGTAGCCAAGCCAGGCCAAAGGCGCTAGGTTGAGGGCCTAGTCTCGTAGGAGTTCTTGGGTTCGAATCCCATCCCTCGCATTGTTGTTTTGCGATTTTTTTAGAGAGGTTACGTTTTTTTTCACATTCTATCGGACATTCGTTGATTATTTTTACTTCCGCGTATATTTTTACAGGGCTCCTCTCCGGTCGCCAAGGTACTTATACCGAAAAATACCCCGGAAAAGCGATGGTAAAATATGCCTGATTCGGGCTCCGTTTCCCTTTTTTGCATTTCGGTCGGGATGTAAAGACCTTGATAATCTCTCCTTTTGGGTTCTTGTGGAAAAAGAGATAAATTCAAATCCCGTTTGCCAAAATACGGCAGAATTACATGTCATTAAACGGCCACCGGAGCCCTTTCCGGAGGCCCTTTTTTCAGCGTGTTTTAGTCCATCCTGACCCGAGATCGACTGCCGGAACGCGATTAAAAAGGCTGGTTTTTCCGGCTTCTGCTGTATCCCATCCGGTTCCCTTGGGTTCAACCGTTGAGCATCCAGACCTTTGCGATTAGGATTGTTGCAAACCCGGACCAGCAGATGTACGGTATGAGCAGCCGTGCGGCTGTCCTGTCAATCTTCCGGAACATGACGATCGTGGCGATGATGAGGGCATCGAGGAGGAGGATCTGTAACACCGCGCCGAGGAGGTTGTGCATGCTGAAGAAGATGAATGACCAGGCAAGGTCGGCAAGGAGCTGGGCTGCAAAGACGAGAACCGCCTGCTGCACCGGCTTCTCTTCCATCCCGTTCCGGATGACCAGCCAAAGGGAGATGCCCATCAGGATGTAGAGGAGGTTCCAGACCGGCCCGAAGACCCATGCCGGGGGGTTGAACCATGGTTTCTGGAGCCCGGCATACCAGCTGAGAACCTCCGGCATGGTGAAGAAGGATCCGATCCCGCCGATGATGAGCGGGATGGCGATGCAGAGAACGAGCAGGGCCGCGGAACGGGCTGAAGGGAGTTTCATGGTGTTCTTAACATGGTTTTTCGCTGGCCTGGTGATCAAGGTTTGGATGGAGCGGGGAGGGACCACTACGCCCCTGGGATAAGGGAAGGATCCTGTAGCCCCCCCGTTTTCCTGATTTGAAAAGCTTATTAAGGGAAAAACCAATGGTAAATATAAGGTATCCAATGATCTCGAAAACCATGGAACAGGCTCTTAACAAGCAGGTCAACCGCGAACTCTACTCGGCGTATCTGTACCTTGCCATGTCGTCATATTTCGAAAGCGAAAACATGAAGGGATTTGCCAAATGGATGCGGCTGCAGGCAAAAGAGGAGCAGGCGCACGCACTGAAGATTTACGATTACCTGATCGCCCACGGCGGAAAGATCTCGCTTCTTGATATCGAGGCGCCAAATGGAGGCTGGAAGTCGGTAGGCAAAGTCTTCGAGGAGACATATGCCCATGAGCAGAAGGTCACGGCAATGATTCACGCCCTGGTGGATCTTGCAATCAAGGAAAAAGACCACGCGACCTTCGAGATGCTCCAGTGGTTTGTGAAAGAACAGGTAGAAGAAGAAGAGCATGCCAGCGAGATCCTCGCCAAGATAAAATGTATCGGGGATGTCCCCGGGCACCTCTTCTATCTCGACCACGAGCTGGGGAAGCGGGAGTAATCACCGGACAACCGAAGAGGTAACTGAGTATGGCTGCAAGCAGATTATACACACTCCCGAAGCTCCCCTATGCGTACAAGGCCCTGGCCCCGTACATCTCCGAAGAACAACTCACCCTGCACCACCAGAAACACCACCAGGCATATGTGACCGGTGCAAATGCCCTGTTTGAAAAATTCGACAAGGCGCGAAAGGAGAACAGCGACCTGGACATAAAAGCTGCCCTCAAGGAACTCTCGTTCCATGCCGGCGGCTACCAGCTCCACAGCATGTTCTTTGGCAATCTGGCACCGGCCGGTAATGGGGGAGGGGGAGAGCCGAAGGGCGAACTGGCGAAGATTATCGAGGCGGAATTTGGCAGTTTCCCGCGTTTCAAAAAAGAGTTCACCCAGGCGGCATCCAGTGTCGAAGGCTCGGGCTGGGCAGTCCTCACCTCCTGCCTTGAGACCGGCCGGCTTATCATCATGCAGTTCGAGAAGCACAATGTCAATGTCATCCCCGGGTTCCGCATCCTGATGGCGGTCGATGCCTGGGAGCATGCGTATTACCTTGACTACAAGAACGACCGTGCAAAGTTCATCGAGGCTTTCTGGAACATCGTCAACTGGGACGAAGTGAACAAGCGGCTGGTAACCCACCTGAAAAAATAATTATTTTCGTTTTTCCCCTTGTAAGAATGATCCGGGTACGGTTGCGTTTACAGGATTTACAAAAAAGGACTGCGTGAATACCCGATAACCGGGCATTGAGATATCACCGAAAAGTGGGTTACGGCATCACTTCGTCGAGCTGGGCTTTGCCAAAGGCATAGGCGGGCATACCTGACCGGAGAAAAGTGATGCGGAGCGCTTCTTCGACTTCTCCATTTGTAACCCCGATATTCTTTGCACCGTCCAGCTGGGCGCGAACAGCATGCTGGTCTCGCAGGGTAGCAGCAATTGCGATCGCGATCAGTTTTTTTGTCTTGTTGCCCGATATCTTGCCATCGTCCCAGATGTGCTGCTTGAATCTCATAACGAGGTTGAACATCTTGGGCTCTTTAGTGGTCAGTTCCTTAAAAAATTTCGGTACTCTGCCGATCTTCTTCGCAAGGGGCTTCAATTTCTTTTCCGATCCTTTCATTGTTACCGGCTTTTTTACCGAAGCCTTCTGTGATCCTACTTTTTTAACAACCATTCTTACTTATTCTCCAGGTTCATGGGTTTACCGCAGCAGAACAGTTCGCCGCCGATCTCCTTTACGATAACTACATTACCGCAGCTCTCGCATTTAAAGACCTGCTCTTCTTTTGAGACGTTAACTGTCCTAATATCCTCCGTGGAAGCCGTATACCCCTGAAGCAGCAATCCCGCTCACCTTTTTTAGGCACAATTACTCTCGGAAGAAAAAAGCGGGATCAGATGTTGCTCTTGCCGCGTTTTGGCGGATTCCTGACATCATCCGGAGACTTGATATCCGGGCGGATATGGGTCATCGGGAAGCACTGATACTCTTCGCAGGAGCAGGCGGGACATTTCCTGAGGTCCTGTTCGCTCTTGTCGAACGTGAGTTCCTTTCCGCAGTCGATGCAAATATATTTGCCGGGCCCGACTTTCTGTCCGGCGTTGTAGGTATTCTCGGTCACCATGGTCACCAGACTTGGTATGTACCTCACGACTACATATGGATTTGTGTTGGTGTCCTCTTACTGCTCACTCACGTGTACAAACACTGCCGTTAAGGCCGGACACCCAAAGTATATCCTTAATATCTCCCTCTGATGTTCTATGGGCAAACGGGTGTTCGTAATTCTCGGGAGTCCCTAGTCTGACGGCAACACGGCAAAACTGACTGTCAGGGCTTTTTTTGATATCATCGACTGCCAGTATAATGAGGAGTTCCTCATCAGTGACATGGACGCGATTCGTGATGTTACGGCTCACCCTGACCCGCTTGAGGCGGTGTATCAGAAGGGATATCACCTCGGAAAACAGGACGTTGTGCAAAAAACCTGAAAAAGGATCCCACAGGATACATGTTCTTACAAGATGGGGGGAAGTTATTCTTATACACAACCCGCAGGAGAGAAGGATAACGAATGGCAAAATATGAGAAGGAGTTAAAAATCGCAGGCCTGGCGCCGGCCTGGAGATGCACGGTATGTGGCTTTGTCTTTTATGGGGAGAACCCACTACGGGGGTGTCCCAAACATCATAGTCCGTCAGGGGAATTCATTCCGGAAAAGAACATGTGCTGTTCACCAGGGAAGGGGAACCATTTGACGTTCTCCTCATCAATGCCAGCACCCACCGGGCAGGAAATACGAGCGTAATGATGGAGGTTGCGGAGGCGGTGCTTCAGGAACGGGGCATCACCTACCGGAGGTTCAACTTGAACGAGTACCGGATCGACCATTGCTGGTGTTGTTATGCCGTGAGGGCACAGTCCTGCAGTTACCCCTGCTGGAACCAGGGTGATGACATGCACGTATTTTACCAGATGCTTGCCGCCACCAAAGCGGTCATCGTGGCATCGCCCATCAACTGGAACACCATGTCTGCACGCCTCAAGATCTTTCTTGACCGGACTACCTACATGCAGAACCTGTACCACATGAAGAAGCCGGGACTGACTGAGGCCAAGGTCGCTGGTATCCTGGTCTGCGGGCATGAGGATGGCGGGATAAAGACTGCAACGGATATTTTCCCGAACCTCCAGCAGATGGGCTACCTCTTTGCGCCGTTCGGGATCTCGTACCGAACGCACGGGGCAGAATATAGCAGCAATGCGGATATGGAATTTTTCCGGACTGACGAGTTGCTGCAGAGCCATACCCGGGGCGTTGTTACAAATGTCATTGAGCTGATGCGGCTCAATGTCGAGGAGCAGCTGAAGGGAAAGCTGGTGCCCGTCTCCGAATGAGGACAGCGTTAGTGATTTCTCGCACCGGACGGAGGGAATGTACTGCCCTGCTCGTCAATACATCTGACCGGGTAGGAATGGTACCTGCGCAAGATGTGCAGGGAACGATTACTCGGAAGGACATCTTTATTGCTTCATCTGCATTTCCATCCTGTGTTGCACCATGCAACCGGAAATCTTGTGAACCGTGATGAAGAAGATGAGACCCTATGTCTGTGAGGCCTGAGGTTATACCTGTGACCCGGTGCGGGGCGAGCCCAAAATTGGGATTCCCCCGGGGACTGCGTTTGACGAGCTCCCGAAGGACAATATCTGTCCTGTGGGTGGAAAGGCAAAGATCGGAAAGTCCGCCTTCAACCCGCTTGATGCCCCGTCCGGCCGGTACCGCTGCATTGCCTGTGGCTATGTGTAGATCCTGACAGGGGAGAGTCGAAGAACGGGATAAAACCGGACACAGCGTTCGAAGATTTGCCTGCTGCCTACGTGTGCGCCCTGTCAACGGGGTCTATGCAAAGATCGAGCGCGTTTTCGTCAACAGAATAATCCCCTGGCTGTTCAAGCGAGAACAAGGCAGAATGATCCGAATAGTCCGGCATCTGCCTGATTAGCGGTTTTTCAGTGCTACGATGTCCGTAACACCGATGAGTTTCCAGACCATCGATCGTTCTTCTTCTGCGAGCGCCTGAAACGGGTCACCGGGAGAATGCCCGAGTGTGGCCAGCGCCTTTGGCGAGAGGCGTTTTTGCCGGATCATGTTGATGAAGCGGTTGCGTACCTCCTTTTTCTTAGCAGGGTGCTGTACCTCTTCCAGACTCCCTTGGAGTGACAAAGGTGAATAAAGAAAGATCGGTGCATATTCCTCGATCTCGACCGAGACACGGGGATTGGATTTGAAATACGCGATCTTCCTGCCGTATCTGGTTGAGAGGAAATACAGGAACTTTCCGTCAAACACGTACATGAAGGGAGTAACATAGGGGTGTACATCGCCCCTGAACGCGATCCGCGATATATGCTGACTTCTGATGAGGTCATCGTACTCAGCCTTTGACATCCGGGGAATTTTTTCTGGTTCCTTCATTATCGCATTCCTCTGTTTGATCATTTTTTTCATTGATAGATGAATCCTGACTGGCTTGCATGCACTTGTCTCTTATCCGCCGGCATGTGTTGCCGGTATTTTCCGGATACAAGAAATGACTTCCTGGATATCCGGAACCGAATGGATGGGATATACCTTTACAAAGACGACTGTCATGTTGTTGTCTACAACCACGTTTGCCCGTTCCGAAAAGCCGTCCTCATCCCAGAATAAGCCATATTTCTGTGCCACTGTTCCGTGCGGCCAGAAATCGCACAACATGGGGGTCTCCCTGATGGAGAGGCTCTCCGCCCACGCCTTCTTACACGGCCGGGAGTCGACGCTTATCCCGACCGGAATGCATTTGAGAGAGGACAGCAATTCTCGGTTTTCCTCCAGTGATGTCATCTGTGCGGCACGGAACTCTGTCCATGCCAGCGGATGGAACGAGAGGAGTACGTGCTTGCCGGCTTGTTCGTAGAGACCGAATGTTTTGTCCTTCTGGTCTTTCAATGAGAAATTTTTCGCCGGGTCTCCGGGTTTGACCATTGATGCCTGTGACATGCATCCACCAGATAAGAAGTTCTAGGGAGGCAGTGTTTTTTTAATCTTTAGATTGGGGATGCACGTTTTTCCCCAGATTGTTGTATAACAACTATAGGTCGGTTTTTGTGACAGAGATCTCAAAAAATGGCTAAAATTGGGTATTGGTGGAAAACCAGGTGTTTCCCGAGATTCTGTTCAGATGTAGTTCCGCATTTTTTGCTGAGATCAAGTTGGCCTTTAACCTTCTGGTCTCTCTCTTTCTCAATGCTGTCTATGATCTTTGGAATGATCAGTGCCCGTTCATAGACTTTGAAAGGCCGGCCCTTGTCGCCGGACGGATTTTCATGGCTTTTTTCCAACCCTGTTCCATCATGTGCTTCGAAGCAATCTTCACCTCGGGCTGACGCAGATCTGTCCTGCGTTCGATTTCCCGGGAGGTTGCTTTCCTGGTATTTGCGAGAAACACCAAGGTCTTTGCTATTGTTTTCTTCGTGCTAATCTCGATAAGGAGGTAGACAAACTCTTCTTCTTTCTCGGTGAATAACTAACTGGTTTTCGTTAACATTGGTCATCCCGTTTCCGAGTTTTAACATCCCGAAGGGATGACACAAGAGAAGAACCTTCAAGGATTCTTTGAGTTGCTTTAATCGCGTTATTATTATTATTATTATTATTATTATTATTATTATTATTATTATTATTATTATTATTATTATTATTATTATTATTATTATTATTATTATTATTATTATTATTATTATTATTATTATTATT